>Ga0315543_1000457_pt1 | contig 49450 bp, 43 predicted proteins | sample SalMarSW160210MG_2_FD_203098 | JGI IMG/M metagenome (GOLD analysis project Ga0315543, IMG submission 203098) | Salt marsh sediment microbial communities from the Plum Island Ecosystem LTER, Massachusetts, United States - Salt Marsh Sediment SW1601-210 ...
TGAGCACCACATCTGGCTCAAATGCGGGATATCAGCCTATTTCTCCCACATGTGGGGGTAATCATCAAGACATTGCTCCTCAGCAAGCCGAGAAAAAGCGACAAGAACTTATGTGGACTTACTTAGCTGGTTCGCAGGATTTCTACTTCGCCAGGTTGTGGGCTGCCTCCAGCAGGGCCGTGCTGACGGTTTCGATGTCCCCCGACCCGTCCACCTCCACCAGCAGGCCCGCCTGACGGTAGTAGTCAATGAGGGGCGCTGTTTGCTGGTGATAGACCTTGAGGCGGGCTCGCACCGTCTCTGGCCTGTCGTCGTCCCGCTGGTATAACTCCCCACCGCAGGCGTCGCATATCCCTTCCTTGGCCGGCGGGCTGAAGATGGTGTGGTAGGGCATCTGGCACTGGCGGCAGATCCAGCGGCCTGATAGGCGGCGCACCAACTCATCATCGGGGACGGCGATGTAGAGCACGCCGTCCAACCTTCGCCCCATGTCGGCGAGCATCCTGTCCAGGGCCTCGGCCTGGGTCTGGGTGCGGGGGAAGCCGTCGAGGATGGCGCCCTGGGCACAGTCGGGCCGTTGCAGCCGTCCCCGCACCATGGCGATGGTCACGTCGTCGGGCACCAGATCGCCCCTGTCCATGTATTCCTTGGCCAGTAGACCGAGTTCCGTCTCGTTTTTCAGGTTCTCACGAAACAGATCGCCACTGGCCACGTGAGGCAGATGCAATTCTCTTTCCAATCGCTCCGCCTGGGTGCCTTTACCGGCACCGGGCGGGCCGAGCAAAATAAGGTACATTACGATTCTCCCATACTGGCGGCGCTCCCTCTTGACCGGCTGGGCAGCGCGTGGCATAGTTCCGCTCCAGCACCCTGACAGGCAAGACGTGCCTCAGATTGCCGGAGGGGCCTTTGGGATGGATAATCTTTCCGTTGAGGATGAGGCCAGGCTACTTCTTTTTCTTCTTGCCTTTGCCCTTCTTCTTGGCCACGTCCTTCTTCTTGCCCTTGCCCTTCTTGCCTTTCTTCTTCGCCATTGGAATCTCCTTGTGATAGATAGATTCGGAGTGCTACCCCGGCCTCGCTGATGTGGAACTTCCTCCCTTCGTGGATCCTATCACAGCGCCGAGACAGCCAGGGCCAGTTGCCGGCGCATCTCGGGATGGTTGAAGTGCCGCCACGTTTCGGGGAACGAATCCACCAGGAGACGCAGTTCGTTCTGCTTGGCCACCAGATAGCGCGTCACTCCGCTGATGTTGATCCGTTCTCGCCGCTCCTGTTCGCTCCACTGCTCTAGAAACTCGATCAGGAGATGACAGGCCACGTCAGCATCGTGCAGGTTGCCCAGGTGATCCTGCACCGTCACCACCTCTTTGACGACCTCCTCCGCCTCCGGGCCCAGCACCTCCCGAAAGAACTCCAGGGCATAGCACAAGCGCTTGCAGTCAATGCGCAGGGTATGGAGTGTATCCAACGAGGCGTTCTCAATCACCGGCTCGTATCCGCGCACCACCTCGTAGCGGGTGTAGATCAGGGCTGGCACCACCTGGTACACCTGGTGAGGCACTGGCCTGCCAGCGGGGGGCGGTAGAGTACCGGCCCCTTCCGTAATCAGGAACCGGCCGAATTCCTGCACGAAACGCTGGTACCGTTTGCCATCCAGGTAGGCCGCCATCTTTGCCCGCGCCGCCTCTCGCTGCCCCCACCAGGCTTCCAACAGCGGAGCAAGGTCCTCGTAGGGGCGGGGTGACCCCGCCCCTACCTCCGCCGCCAGGTAGTGCTGGGCCTTTTCCACAAAGACGTCGAGGTCGCGCACGCAGCCCAAAGCGCGGCCGGTGCGTCGCAGCCCTTTGAGGAAGGGCCGCAGGGTGTCGGAGTCGAAGTAAGGGGCAAAGACACGGAAGGCGGAGCGCATGCGGCGGGTGGCAACGCGCATATCGTGCAGTTCCTCAATGTCCTCTCCCAGTCGCGTGCCCGGCTCGTGCTCTAGCATGCGCTCGAAGTGGAAGCATAGTGCCTTGCGCCCGGCCTCGCTCATGGGATCATCGGGCAGGACGCCGGATGCCTTCCGCTTCCTGGACAGCACAGCCTCGAGCCCTGCCCCCTCCTCCGGCTGAACCCAGATCGCAGGCTCTCCTTCGACCACGAAGCGCAACTCGACGTCGAACAGGTGATGCCACAGGTCGGCTTTCTGCCGGGCGCGGGCCGCGTCCTCGCCAGCGAAGGGGCCAAGCACTGGCAGCACGATGGCCTGGGAGGAGGGCTGGGCCTGGCCCAGGGTGGTGGTCTGGCTCTGGGAATAATCAAGGCCATCGGCCACGCGGAGGAGAGCGGCCAGCATCAGGGTCTCCTCTCGCACCTCGTCCGGCAAGGCCAGGAAAGATGGCTCCTTGTCCAGTCGCTTGGGCTTGAACTTCTTACGATGGAGGGCAGTGGTGCAGGCTACCATCTGCTGCTCGACTTCTCCCAGTTCGACCAGCCGGTGCTCGAGGATGATGTCCCGGCCGGCGGTGTGGTGCTTTGCGGGGTAGAAGGCGAAGCCCACGTTGTGCAAGATGGCCGCCGTCTCCAGCAGATCGCCCCGTTCTGGGGGCAGGCCGTGCACCTCGGCCGTCGCGTCGAACAGGGCCTGGGCCAGACCGGCCACGTGTCGGGCGTGGGCCATGTCCACCTCGTAGCGCCGGCACAATTCCTCAATGGTGACTTTTGGCCGCTCAGGGCGGGGAGACCTCGCCCCTACGACCGCCGCCTCAATGACCGGCTCAGTAGGCATCTCCTCTGCCGGTGTTGCCGCCGCCAACAAGTCAGCCGGGAAGACGTCCATTCGCCTTACCCGGAACGCTCGCAGCCAGTAGCGTACCCGTCTGGCCGACAACCCCACCTGTGGGCCGATCTCCCTGAGGATGAGGCCCTGGTCGCGGAGCACCAACAGGCGTGCCCGGCGAACGTGGGCTGGTTTGCCCTCGCTGGCGATCCATTCCAATATGGCCCGTTCCTCGGTCGTTAGTTTTTCGGTAGTGGTTACATGTTGACTGATGACGCTCCAAATGGTATCCTGTATCGAAAAGCTGACCAGGAGGAGCACCGTCATGATCCAGAGTGTTATCACGCATCGCTGCACGAAATGTAACAGCATCAACATAGTCAAGAACGGCACAGACTACAAAGGTGATCAGAAGTTTCATTGCCTCGACTGTAACGCCTATAGAACTCTGGAACCACAAAGCCGTTCTTACCCCGAGTTCGTCAAGCAGTTTGTCTTGCGTGCCTATCGGGAGCGGGCCAGTATGCGCGGTGTTGAGCGCATCTTTGGAATAGCACGCCAGACATTAGCACGCTGGATCATAGAAAAAGCCGCCGCTTTGCCTGACTTGGCTAACACTTTAGAAACAGCGAAAGCGGATGATGTGTTGGAACTGGATGAATTGTGGTCATTTGTGTTCAAAGAAAGCGATAAACGGTGGATATGGATCGCTCTGTGTCGTCGTACTCGTCAAGTAGTGGCTTACTTCATTGGTGACCGCAGTGAGAAAAGCTGTCAGGAGCTATGGAAGCGAATCCCAGCAGCATACAAGAAGTGCTGTTCATACAGCGACTTCTGGGAAGCTTACCAGAAAGTCTTTCCAAGCAACACACACCAATGTGTAGGCAAAGAGAGCGGCGAAACAGCACACGTGGAACGTTGGAACAACACATTGCGGCAGAGACTGGCTCGGTTTGTGCGGAAAACACTGTCGTTCTCCAAGTCCGACGTTTACCACGAAGCGGTGCTGAAGTTGTATCTCCACTACTACAACACAAAGTGGTGCCCCATCAGTTAATATGTAACCACTACCCATTTTTCTTCACGTTTTTCCGGATGCCAATCCCAAGGTCTGCGATGGATAAGTCTAGCCGTTGCCGCCTGGGAAAGTACTGCCCGCAACCATTCGTCATAACTTAAGCGCCTCTGAACCTTACCAACTCAACCCGGTCAACCTGGACTAGAGCGCGAACTTGCGTTATAGTCAGGGATATGAGCAACAAATCGAAACCTAGAAACCCTGACCACGTTCGTCGGCGCAACAGGCCTGGCCCAGACAACGAAGTCATTGCAGAACGGCTCGAAGAACTCGTCCTCCCTGCCGTGATGGGCCAGTTGGCATATTTCCGCAGTCTGAGGTTGCGGGATCGCATTTTGTCTTTGCCGGTGATGGTAGCCACTGTACTGACACTGCTTTGGCGGCAAGTGCCATCCGTGTGCGAATTGGCTCGCATGTTGGCGCGGGAGAAGTTTCTCTGGGTACCACAAGTGGCGGTGTCGCAGCCGGCATTGTCAAAGCGATTCCTCTCATTCCCGTATGAGATTTTCCGGCGCGTGTTGCTAGACCTGGTGCCCAGACTGCGAGACCGAGCGCTGAAGCGGGAGCGTCCGTTACCCAAGTCGGTCGAGCACGCCCGACACCATTTCGACCACATCTGGGCTGCGGATGGCTCTACGTTGGAGGCTCTGTTTCGCAAGCTCAAGGCATTGAGAGCTGCCCCCGTAGGGCAACTAGCAGGTAAGATTTGCTCAGTCATTGATTTGGTCACGCATCTGCCGGTTGAAACCTGGTTCCGCGAGAACGCCGGTGACCATGACAGCAATTTCTTGCCCCAAATCCTGGCTATGGCGAAGGCCAAGGTGCTGTTCATCTTCGACCGGGGTTTCTACGACTTCACCTTCTTCGATGATTTGATTGAACGGGGAGCCCATTTCATCACCCGCCTCAAGTCCAATGCAGTGTTCAGCATTGAGCACACGCTGCTGAAGACGGACCGTGTACGGGAATACATCATCAAGTTGGGTGGCCCCGCCAGCCAATGCCAGCATCTCCTACGACTCATCGAAGTACGTCATGGCACCAAGTGGTATCGTTACGTTACCAGTGTGCTGGACCCGAACGTCCTGCCAGCGGTCTACGTCGCTGACCTGTATCGCCGCCGCTGGCGCATTGAAGAAGCGTTTGCCGTTCTCAAGCGCCTTCTGGGTTTGTCGTACCTGTGGACCGGCTCGATCAATGGCGTCTTGCTGCAAGTCTGGAGCACCTGGCTCTTCTCCGCCATTCTCATTGACTTGGCCGATGCAGTGGCAGAAGAACTGATGCTTCCCTTTGACCGCATATCGTTGGAAATGGTCTTCCGCGGCTTGTATCACTTCATCCAAGCCTACAATCGCGGTGAAGCGACTGACCCGGTCAAGTACCTTGCTGCGCCGGAGAACCGTGACCTGGGCGTGGTCAAGCGATTGCGCAAGAAAAAACCTGATCCGACCAACCTGGAAACGCCACAAACCTTGGAGGCCGTTAAGTTATGACAGATGGCCCGCAACCAAAAATTCGGCATGGTTCATATAGCCCGTTTTTGGACAGGAACATCTGTCATAACTTAACGAAATGGTGTCTGTCAGTTGTCAAAATGGCGCCAAGCGGGCAACGAAACGGCCTGTTTTCGTGCCCGGGATGAATTTGGTCTGAAATTCAGGTCTGGCTGGCAAGATTTGCCCTGAATCGCAGGAAAACCGCTCCTTGGAAACCCAAAATGGCCTTAAGTTATGAGGCATGGACAGGAAACATCTTTACAAATTCAGGTAGTCCTTCGGTTGTGTCGGGCACGTTCAACTAGCCGACTAGCGAGCAGTCGGTCCCATTCAAGAAGATTACACAACTGGCGTGGGTCAGGCGTCGGCCGGATAACCCAACAATTCCAACCAGTCGTTGGTGCCGGGATCAATGCCGGCCCGCTGGTAGGGACTCTTGCCAGCCCGTTTGCCCCGCTCATAGACGCGCATGTTGTGCCACAGCACGAATAGGTTCAGGTAAGCTTGAGCGGTTTCTCGGTTTCGAAAGGCACGGCGGTTGTTCAAGAACGACTTGAGCAAGCCGTTGATACATTCAATGAGGCTGCTGGTATGCCCAGCAGCGTCCAGAATGCGCATCAGGTAGGTAGCCAACGCGATGCAGGTTTCGTACCCGTCCAGCAGGTGCTCCAACAGGGCTTCTGCTTCGGCGGCCTGCCGTTTTCTGGATCGCTGTCCATTGATGAGTGCTTGGCGCAAGCGCCAGGTACGGGCCACATGCGCATGAAGAGTTGTTGTCGAGCAGGGTCAGGGATATGAGCCGCCAACATCTGCCGGTAGGGTTTCAGCATCTCAGTTGCCCAATCCAGGAAAGTGAGCAGTTGATCTTGATGCCGTCGCAAGGAATGGACAAACTTCTGTACCAGCGGCTGTTCTATCTGTTCCATTGCTTTCAGCGTCTCTTCCAACACCCAGGCATTGGTCTCCCGGTCGCGGATTTCACCGCTGCGCAGATCGACCAGTTCCAGCGCATCGTAGAGATGTCCCAACCAGTGAGCGAACGTGTCGTGTCGTTCCATCAGCTGGTCTGCCTTCTCTACCGCCGAGATGTATTGGTTCAGGAAGAGTGCGTCGTCCCAGCCCTTGAGCAGCCGCTTTTCCAGACCATACACCTTGCGTTGAGCAGTCAAAGCAATCCGCTGCAGGTCATGACGCACCCTACCGCCCCACTTTTCGATGTGCCAGGTGTCTTTCTGGACCGACACCTCTATCTCGGCCAGTTCCTGGGACTTGGGGTACATGCGAGCCATATCTTCCACCAAACCTTTGATATGGGCACCGCCATCTTGGGTGACCAACAAGGCTGCCCCCCAGGTCTCAGCCTGGCAGTCCTCGCTGACGACACCCAGCAGGATTGTGGTGCTCACCGGCTCGAGGACCAACAAGATAGGCCAATCCTGAAAGTAGGTCTCGTCCCGCAGCACGATCACAGGCCCCAAGGGACTGCAGTCAATCTGTTCCAAGACTCGTCCAGCACGCTGCCCCGACTGGGTGAGCAGTTCGCTCAAGGTATCCAAGCCACGGGACTGGTCGAATGCCACCTCCAGGCAGGTCTGCATTGGGCGCAGAGCCGTCCTGCCAGGAAAAGCCATGGTCAACGCTGTACGAGCAATCCGGTTTGGGGTCACCGTGACCATGTCGTCGCGGGTCGTTGCTTCTGGTATCGCCGCAGGCTGAACAGTCGCGGGACGTCCGCCCAGCGAGGGGGTCAACCCCGTGGCAGCTCTCTCGCCCAGAGCGTAGACCGTCGGGCGTGTGGTCTGAAACACGTCCGCCAGCCAGGTGATTGCACCCCAGGGTCGGATGGGACGCGGAATGTTCGCCACCGCTGCTATGAACAACCGGTCCGCGATAGTCAAGTGCGGCACTCTCGACCCTGGCACACGGGGGCCAGTTCCCAGCAGTTGCCACACCGTCTCCATTGGCTCAGGCCATTGGTTGGGCAAGATGGACGCTTGCGTGTACAATTCCATTGGAAGGTAATCTCCTTTCGATTTCGGTTGGGTTTACCTCAATCTTACAGGAGAATGTCACCTTCCGCTATTCAATTGTAAAGGTGTTTTTGGTCAGGAATGAACCATGCCAAAAATTCCCAACTTGGTCCGAGAGTGAATCACGGAGTTGCTGAAGATTTCAAAAACGCTTTCTCGAAACTTTTTTAGCAGCCCGGATGACATAATTGGCATCTCCGGCCGGCGGACCAATTCGCTCTCGATGTATCTGGCAAAATAGCGGTCATCCTTGACATCAAAACGCTGGTATGGAATCGTGGTGCCCCACGTATCGGGTATTCTTTTTCGCCCATAACTGCTCAGGAAACCATTCTTCGATAGGATTCTCTCGACATTGGCGCGAATGTTAGTCAACTGGAGCGTATTCGCACTGGAGCCCAGATAGTAAAGAATGGCGCCAAAGGCAGCACACATATCGGCGTCGAACCAATTGACGGCAGCCATATTGATCTCGATGTCCTCGAAAAAACGAGTTTTCGTCTGAGCATACAGGCGAACCAACGCCTCGAACCCGGCCTGATTATGATAAATTGTGGGTAAGGTGATCTTCATGTTTTCACCTCCACGACCTTTGTGGTGTCGTTGCCGAAAGTGTCGATCACCTTTATTACTCCCTGCTCAACGTTTCTATTTGGGGTGCCCCGCACACTTTGAACCGACTCTCGCTTTTCAACCTTGCAATCATCGTTGGATTCCAGTTGGGCCATCTCGCAGGTGATTATACCGCCGCAGGATGCCCTGTCAACTGGAGAGCCACTCAGCCGCGGCCCTCGGAAGCAGCGCCACCGAACCCCGGCGCACGGTCGGGTCGGGCAGCGATTCGATGAACAGCGGGCCGTAACTCTTGGTCAGCAGCCGCTTGTCGAAGACGGCCACGACGCCCCGGTCGGTACGGGTGCGGATCAGACGCCCGAAGCCCTGCAAGAAGCGCAGGATGGTCTCCGGCACGGCGTACTCGAAGAAGGGCTGCTCAAAGGTCTCGGCCCGGGCGGCGAAGATGGGGTCGCTGGGGACGCTGAAGGGGAGTTTGGCGATGGCCAGGCAACTGAGCGGTTCGCCCGGTACGTCTACTCCCTCCCAGAAACTGCGCGTACCCAGCAACACTCTCCGCTCACCCGTGCGGAAGTCCTCCAGGAGTTGTGCCCGCGAGATGCCCTCCCCCTGCGCCTGGACGGTGATACCGGCCTGGGCCAGCGGCGCCCGGATGGCCTGCAGCGTGGCCCGCAGTTGGCTGTAGGAGGTGAAGAGCGCCAGCGCCCGGCCTTCGGTCGCCCGGAAGAGCACCTCCATTCCCTGCTGCACCGCCCTCTGGTAGCCAGGCTGCCCGGGCTCGGGGATGTCGTTCACCAGGTAGACCAGCGTCGAGTTCTTATAATCGAAGGGAGAGCCGACCGCCAGTTCGTCGGCCTCCCAGGCGTTCAGCCGCTCGCGCAGGAAGTCGAAGGTGCCGCTCGTGCGCAGCGTGGCCGATGTCAGCACCACCGCCTCTTTCTTGTGGAAGAGGTGCTCCTCCACCAACGGCCCGACGTGCAGGGGGGCGGCGTGCAGACTCAGGTAGTCGTTGCGGGGGTTCGATTCCAGCCAGTAGATGAGGGATGGCGATGGCTGCGTGATCATGTGGCTTACCTGACCCTGTGCTTCTGCCAGTCGCCGCGCCACTCCCAATGTCTGTGCCTGTAACTCGTCGGCGTCGGGCACGTCGAAGGAGGTCAGATCGTCCAGGCTCTCTGCCAGCCGCTCCAGCCCATCCACGACGGCCGCCAGCGGCGCGTGGGCGTCGTCCCACGCAATCTCGACCCCCTCCCAGGCCGGCTGCACGCGCAGCCCCGAGGTGACACGCAGGCGGAAGGAGTACTTGTTGCGCTTGCCCTCCCGTTGCTCCTCCACAAATTCCTCCAGGCGGTCGAAGAAGATGCCCAACTGGCGCACGGCCCGGTCGGCTGCCAGCCCGACCTTGCCGACGAAGAGTTCCATTTGCTCCATGATGTCGCCGGGCAGGCGGGCCTTCTGGCAGCGCCCGATCACCTCGGCCAGCAGCCCGGTCACCCGGCCGGCCGGACCTACCTTGCCAATCTCGCTTAGCAACCGGCGCAGGCTGGTGCGATCGGTCTCAAAACTGAGCCCGTTAGTGGTGGCTGCCTCCAGGTGGTGGGCCTCATCCACGATGAGGTATTTGTACTCGGGCAGGGCGCGGTTCTGCACGGCAACGTCGGCCAGCAACAGCGCGTGGTTGACGATGATGAGGTGGGCGGCTTCAGCAGCGCGACGGGCGCGGTAGAAGTAGCAGGTACCCTCGTGGAAGTGGCGGCATCGCTCCGGGTCGCAGCCTTCATGGTCGGCCGAAAGTTGCCCCCAGATAGCCCGCTCGGCCGCGTTGGGCAGGAAGAGTTCGTCGCCGTCGCCGTCTGTCGTCTCGGGCCGCCATACGAGGATTTTCGCCAGCACGCGGGCCTCGTCGGGTGAATTTGCCCCCCGGCGGCGCAGCGCCTGCAGACGGGCCGGGCAGAGGTAGTGAGAACGGCCCTTGAGGACGGCGGCGCGGAACTCGAAAGGCAGGACGCAAGTCAGGTCGGGCAGGTCTTTGCGGTACAGTTGCTCCTGCAGGTTGATGGTGTTGGTGGAAGCAATCACCCGCTCACCATTCTGCACGGCCCAGTGGACGGCGGGGATGAGGTAGGCGAGCGACTTTCCGACGCCGGTGGGAGCCTCGACCAACAGGTGCTCGCCCCGGTTGAGCGCCCGCGCCACGCCGCGCAGCATCGCCACCTGTTGGGGACGGTACTCGTAGCCGGGGAAGTGGGTGTCGAAAGCCCCGCCTTCCTCCAAGAGCGCCGCCAGCCCGTCTACATCCAACACTGTCCGCTCGGCGGCCGGCTGCAAGGGGTGGGCCTGTTCTGCTACGGCGAAGAGCGGCCCTTCCGGCGCGACGCCCGGCCTGGGTCTGGCGCGCCGCTCGGGAGGGTGCCGGGCGGCTTCCTCCAATGCAGCGCGGAAGAAGCCAGCGGCGCTCCACCCGGCCTGTTCGCCGTGGCCTATGATCTCCTTCAGCACCCGGGGCGGCAGGCCGGCGGCCCGGCGGAGGAGGACGCGGAAGAGGCGCTGGGCGGTCTGGGCGTCGTCCAGCGCCCGGTGCGCCCGCTCCATTTCGATCCCCATCATCTTCGCCAGTGATTTCAGGCTGTACCGCTCGGCGTGCGGGAGGAGCACACTGGCCAACTCGAACGTGTCCAGGAGTTCGTTGTCGAACACATGGGAGTGACGGCGCAAGAAACTCAGATCGAACCCGACGCTGTGGCCGACGATGGGCCACTGGCCGACGAAGCGGGCCAGGCGGGGCAGCACATCGTCCAGGCCAGGTGCGCCGGCCACGTCGTCGTCGCGGATGCCGGTCAGGTCGGTGATCTCGTGGGGGATGGTGCGGCCGGGGTTGACGAAGGTGGAGCGGGTATCCAGCACTTCATCGTCATGGAACTTGACTGCGCCAATCTCAATGATGGCGTCACGGTCAGGGTCGAGGCCGGTGGTCTCCAGGTCGAGCGCCACGTAGGTTCGGGACATATTCCCTCATTTCTAGGCTGCAATAGGCAGCCAAGAGAATTATACCTCAGTGGGAAGGAGGGGGCAAGAGGAAAATGAGCGCAGTTCCGCTGTTCTTATACAAATCCAATGCTGCGCTATTGTCTCTCTAATGGAGGGCCGGTACAATGGGGGTGGTTGTGAAGTCGGAAGGTGCCGAGGTCGCAACCGGTTATCTGAGTCTGCATAGGAGTGGGGATTATGGATCTAAACAAGTTCACCCAGAAGGCGCAAGAGGCAGTTTTGGGCGCGCAATCGCTGGCGGGCGAGCACGGCCACGGCCAGATTGAGCCGGAGCATTTGCTGCTGGCGCTTCTGCGCCAGTCCGATGGCATTGTGCCTCAGATCGTCCACAAGTTAGAGGCCAATCCGGGTGAGATGGCGCAGGCGCTGGAGGGGGAACTGCAGCGCAAGCCCAAGGTCTACGGGGCGACGGCGCAGGTGGGACTCTCGCGTGAACTGGCACGCTCATTGGACGAGGCGGAGAAGGTGGCCGCCCGCATGCGCGACGACTACGCCAGTACCGAGCACCTGTTGCTGGCGCTCACCGGAGCCCACGGAGGCGAGGCATCCCACTTCCTGGCGGCTTATGGCATCACCAAGGATGCCGTCCTGCGGGCATTGACCTCCATCCGTGGCAGCCAGCGGGTCACCAGCCAACATCCCGAGGCCACCTACCAGGCTCTGGAGAAATATGGGCGCGACCTGACCGGCCTGGCTCGCCAGGGGAAACTGGATCCGGTCATCGGGCGGGACGAGGAGATCCGGCGCGTGATGCAGGTCTTGAGCCGTCGCACCAAGAACAACCCGGTTCTGGTGGGCGACGCCGGCGTGGGTAAGACCGCCATCGCCGAGGGGCTGGCCCAGCGCATCGTGCGCGGTGACGTGCCCGAGGGGTTGAAGAACAAGCGCGTCGTCGCGCTTGACATGGGTGCGCTGATCGCCGGTGCCAAGTACCGGGGCGAGTTCGAGGAGCGGCTGAAGGCGGTGCTGAAAGAAGTGACCGACGCGGCAGGCGAGGTCATCCTGTTCATTGACGAACTGCACACCGTCGTGGGAGCAGGCGCAGCCGAGGGAGCGATGGATGCCAGCAACATGCTCAAGCCTATGCTGGCACGAGGTGAACTACACGCCATCGGCGCGACGACTTTGGACGAGTACCGCAAATACATCGAGAAGGACACCGCACTGGAGCGGCGGTTCCAGCCGGTATATGTGGATGAGCCGTCGGTGGAGGACGCGATTAGCATCCTGCGCGGTCTCAAGGAGCGGTATGAGGTGCACCATGGCGTGCGCATCCAGGACGCAGCCTGCATCGCGGCTTCCACGCTCAGCCACCGCTACATCGCCGACCGGCATCTGCCAGACAAGGCGATTGACCTGGTTGACGAGGCGGCCGCCCGGCTGCGGATGGAGATTGACTCCAAGCCGGCCGAACTGGACGAGGTTGACCGACGCATCATGCAACTGGAGATCGAACGAGAGGCGCTAAAGAAGGAGAAGGACAAGGCCAGCAAAGGACGACTGAAGAAACTGGAGCAGGAACTGGCCGATCTGCAGGAGCAAAGCGGGGCACTGCGCACCCGCTGGGAGCAGGAGAAAGCCGCCATCCAGTCTATCCGGGACACAAAAGTGCAGAGCGAGCAAGTGCGCCACGAGATCGAGAGGGCACAGCGGGTGCAGGACTACGCCCGTGCCTCGGAGTTGCAGTATGGTACTCTCGTCAAACTGGAGCAGCAACGGCAGGGGCAGGAGGAGCGGCTGCGCCAGTTGCAGGGGGATCACCCGCTGCTCAAGGAGGAGGTCGGCCCGGAGGACGTGGCCGAGGTGGTGGCCGAGTGGACCGGCATTCCCGTCTCCAAACTGCTGGAAGGAGATATGGAGAAACTGCTGCGGATGGAGGAGGCGCTGCACCAGCGCGTCGTGGGCCAGGACGAGGCGGTACGCGCTGTCTCTAACGCCGTCCGCCGTGCCCGCGCTGGTCTGCAGGACCCCAACCGGCCTATCGGCAGTTTCATCTTCCTGGGGCCGACGGGAGTGGGCAAGACTGAGTTGGGCCGTGCGCTGGCCGAGTACCTCTTTGATACCGAGGAGGCCATGGTGCGCATTGACATGAGCGAGTACCAGGAGCGGCACACTGTCTCCCGGCTCATCGGTGCGCCCCCTGGCTACGTGGGCTACGAGGAGGGCGGCCAACTCACCGAAGCGGTCCGCCGCCGGCCCTACAGCGTGGTCCTTTTTGATGAGATCGAGAAGGCCCACACGGAGGTCTTCAACACACTGCTCCAGTTGCTCGACGAGGGGCGGCTGACCGACGGCCATGGGCGCACGGTGGACTTCACCAACACCGTCATCATCATGACCAGCAACGCCGGCAGCCGCTGGATCAAGCAGGTGGGCGTCGAGGCAGCGCGGGAGCGGGTGATGGAGGAACTGGACCGCACCTTCCGGCCCGAGTTCCTGAACCGCATTGACGAGGTCATCCTCTTCCGCAGTCTGACGAAGGAAGACCTGCTGCAGATCGTGGACATCCAGATGCGTCACCTGCGCGACCTGCTGACCGAGCGGCACATTGGGCTGGAGTTGACCGATGCGGCCCGCCAGCATCTGGCCGACGCTGGCTATGACCCCGTCTATGGGGCGCGACCGCTCAAGCGGGTCATCCAGCGCGAGGTGCAAGACCCTTTGGCGCTGGCGCTGCTGCGGGGCGAATTTACTGAGGGGGACGCGGTGCGGGTGAATGCCCGTGATGGGCGGATTGCGTTTGAGAGGGTGGAGGTGACGCCAGTGGCTGCCTAGAAGTGATAGACCTTGGTGCCAGATTGCCGTATGAGCGTGGCGTCCGGCACCGTCTCTCTTTGTCTGATAGCGCAATGTGCGGTATAATTCACCCAGAAAGCATGCAGTGTAGGTGAAGGAGATTGTCGAGTAATGATGAGATTGGACCGTTTCACCGAGCGCGCACAGGACGCGGCCCAACGGGCGGTCGAGATTATGGCGCGCTATGGGCACACACAGGTTGATACTGAGCACCTTCTGTTGGCGCTGCTAGAGCAGCCGGAAGGCGTGATCCCACAGATTATGGAATGGCTGGGGGTGGACGTTGACCAGGTACAGCAGCGTCTCGATGACGTGCTGAAAGCCAGCCCCAAGGCTGGTGTTTATGGCGGCGGCGGCGTGGGGCAGGTCTTTATCACCCCGCGTGTTAAGCGAGCACTCGAGCTGGCTAACGACGAGGCGAACCGGCTCAGGGATGATTACATCTCGACTGAGCATATCTTCTTGGCCATCGCCAGTGAGCGCAATACCTCTGTGGCCAGGATCCTGCGCGAGAGTGGCGTGACCAAGGAGCGCATCTACGATGCCGTCAAAGAGGTCCGTGGTGGGCAGCGTGTGACCGACCGCAGGGCCGAGTCTCGCTACCGCATGCTGGATAAGTACGGCCACGACCTGACCCAGAAGGCCCGCGAGGGGAAACTCGACCCGGTGATCGGACGGGATGGCGAGATTCTGCGCGTGGTTCAGGTACTTAGCCGCCGTACCAAGAACAACCCGGTGCTCATCGGCGAACCCGGCGTGGGCAAAACCGCCATCGTCGAGGGATTGGCACAGAAGATCGCCGCCGATGACGTGCCGGAGATCTTGATGGGCAAGCGAGTGGTGCAACTTGATCTGGCCGCAATGGTTGCAGGTGCGCGTCTGCGGGGCGATTTCGAGGAGCGGCTGAAAGGCACCATTGAGGAGGTCCAACGGGCTAGTGGGGAAGTCATCCTGTTTATTGACGAACTGCACAACGTCGTCGGCGCGGGGGCCGGCATGGGAGCGATGGACGCATCCAACATGCTGAAGCCTGCGCTGGCACGGGGTGAACTGCAGTGCGTCGGGGCGACGACGCTGGACGAGTACCGGCGCTACATTGAGCGCGACGGTGCGTTGGAGCGACGCTTCGCTCCCGTCTTCGTCGAGGAGCCGAGCGTTGAAGAGACCATTGAGATGCTGCGCGGCTTGCGCGACCGCTACGAGGCCCACCACAAGGTGCACATCTCCGAAGAGGCCATGGTATCTGCGGCTCGTCTCTCCCATCGCTATGTCACCGACCGGCATCTTCCCGATAAGGCGGTTGACTTACTGGACGAGGCCGCGGCCAAAGTGCGCGTCGCGCTTCATACCCTCCCACCGAACTTGAAGGCGATGCAACTCGAACTTCAGCGTCTCCAGACTGAAATCGAGGCTGCCAGTGTGGTCGAGGACTACGAACGGGCCGCTGAACTGAAGACGGAGCGCATCAACCTCCAGGCCGAATTCAATCTCAAGCGCGAGATGTGGCAGCAGGAGCATCAACTTGACGAGACGATTGGGGAAGATGACATCGCTGAGGTGGTGGCGAGTTGGACCGGAATTCCGGTCGCGCAGATGCTGGAGACGGAGGCGGAGAAACTGTTACGCATGGAGGAGGCGCTGCACCGGCGCATCATCGGCCAGGACGAGGCTGTGGCCGCCGTCGCCGATGCCATCCGCCGTGCCCGCTCGGGTCTCAAGAACCCGCGCCGCCCTATCGGCAGTTTCATCTTCCTCGGTGCCTCTGGCGTGGGCAAGACCGAACTGGCTAGGGTGCTGGCCTGGTTCCTCTTCGACGACGAAGACGCCTTGCTGCGCATTGACATGAGCGAGTATCGGGAGCATCACACCGTCAGCCGTCTCTTCGGTGCACCGCCCGGCTACATCGGCTACGAACAGGGTGGTCAGTTGACCGAGGCGGTGCGGCGACGACCCTACCGCGTCATTCTCTTCGACGAGATCGAGAAGGCCCATCCGGATGTGTGGAACGCGCTGTTGCAGATTCTAGACGATGGCCGGCTGACCGATGGGCAAGGCCACATCGTGGACTTTCGCAACACGGTCGTGATCATGACCTCGAACGTGGGGACAGAGTTTGTGCGCGAGGGCGGGACGCTCGGCTTCCTGCGGGCTGGCGAGGACGGTCGTGACAGGGATGAGAGCCACCGTGAGATCGAGAAGGCGCTTAGGAAGACATTCCGGCCCGAGTTCCTCAACCGCGTGGATGAGGTTGTCATATTCAATGACCTGACGCTGGAAGACGTGGAGCGCATTGTGGGCCTGCAGATGGAGGAGATTGCCAGTCGGTTGGCAGATCAGGGATTGGAGGTTGAACTGACGGACGCGGGGCGCAAGTGGCTGGCCAGCGAGGGATTTGACCCGCAGTTTGGTGCCCGACCGTTGCGCCGTGCCCTGCAACGTCACATCGAAAGTCCCCTCAGTGTCAAGTTGCTGCGCGGAGATTTTCAGGAGGGTGACCGGGTCATTGTTGACGCGGGAGAGAAAGGGCTGGTTTTCGAGCGGCGGTCAGGGCAGGGCGAGTCGGAAGGAGAAGTAGCGGCCGAAGCCGAGGTCGCACCAGATGAACTGACAGTCGAGCCAGAACTTTCTGGCTAAAAGGATGCCCTGTTGGGCGACACAGTAGCAGGCTGAAGGGCTTGGGGCTTGCCCCGGGCCCTTTTTTGCACGGGGGCGGGGTTACGCCGGGAAGAAACTCACGCCTACGGTCCCGGGCCCGGAATGGACGGCGAGCGCGGGTGAGAGTTCGGTCACGATCATCTCTACGCACTCGAAGCGGGCCGTGACCAGCGCCTTCAGTTTCTCCATCTGCTCCAGCGCTGCCACGTGGGTGAACGCGACCTTGATATGCGCTCCCTCTCCAACCCGCTGCCGCATCAGTTCGACCATCCGGCGGTAGGCCTTGAGCCGGCTGCGGGTCGTGCCGACTGCCACGATGACTCCTTCTTGCATCCCGATCAGCGGCTTGATGTTGAGAAGCGAGCCTACCAGATGCTGAGCCTTACCAATGCGCCCGCCCATGTAGAGATAACGTAGCGTGTCGGCGGTCTGGATCATCGTGCCCTTCTGAGCCACTTCGCGAGCCCTTTGGACAATGTCATTGAGGCTGAGGCCAGCCAGGGCTGCTCGGGCTGCTTCGATAGCCGCCCATCCCTGTGACATCGCCACCTGAAGCGTATCCACTACTTCCACTTGAACCTCAGGGGATTGTTCTCTGAGCAGATCCACGGCAGCCCGGCACGACTGGTAAGCGCCGCTCCCTTTTGAAGTCATGGTGAGCGCGACGATTTCCTTCACCCGCCCCGCAAGATGTCTCAGACCCATCAGGTAGTCACCGGGGCTGGGGTTAGACGTCGTGGGCAACGTGGTCGCTTCGGCCAGCCACTCGGCGAACTCCCCCGGTTTGACGTCTACCATATCGCGCAGTGTCTCCAGCCCGCGATGGACATAGTACGGCACGATCTCTATGCCCAACTGTCCTGAAAGCGTCTCGGGGATGCTGGCGGTGGTGTCCGTGAGAATACCGATCATTGGAAATCCTCCTAAATTCAACTTGCTTTCATTATAAACCTATCATCGAGCGATGTCAACAGATTAGCGCAGCAATTGGTGCCACAGTTCGACGTATTGGAGGTGCCAGGGCTGACCGTTGAAGTTAGGATACATCCACAATACACCCCAAAGGTGCATCAGTATGCTGGCGACGATGAGCGCCTTGCTCCACCACTGCAACCTGCCATCTATCTCCATCGCTACCAGGAGGATACCCAGCGGTAGCCAGTCCAGCGCGAAGCGGTAACCGAACTGGTAGGAGCCGGTGTTGAAGTAGAGCAGCGAGGGCAACTGCACGAGCGCGATGGAGAGCCACAGTCCCAGGCACAGAGCCCTCGCCCTCCCCCTGGCCCCCTCCCTCTCCCAGTTTTGGGAGAGGGAGGGGGTGCCCGAAGGGCGGGGGTGGGTGAGGGCCAACAACAGCGCCGGGCATGTGAGCAGCAGTCCCATGCCCCACGGATCGGGCTCAATGTGGAGAGGAGACAGCGAGACGAGCGGGGGCCGGATCAGCAATGTGTACAGGTTCTCCGGCAGAAAGTGGAGGCTGAACTGGCCCCAGGTCGCCTGGCGCTCCAGTAGCGGGCCGGGGCTGTTCATCCAGCGGTAGCCGAACTCCAGAGGACTGCCGAAGCGCGCCCAGTTGTAGGCCGCCTGTCCCACCAGCGCGGGTGTCATTCCCAGAACGAGCAGGAGCGAGAAGCGGGCGGTATCCCGGAGGTTCCGAACCTTCTGAAGCCCCAGCGCCAGGGTGAGGGGGAAGGCCAGCAGTGCAGGAGCACGGGTCAGGAAGCCCAATCCCAGCCACAACCCTGTCATGAGAGGCCGGTTTTGTCCCAGCACCTCCAGTGCGTAGAGGCACAGGCAGGTGACGGCCACCACGTGGGCCGTGTACCAGGCGGACCCCAGTGCCGCGCAGTACCATAGCGGCGTTCCTGACCCCAGGAGTACACATAGCCAAATCCCAAGTCTCAAATCCCGAATCCCAAGGCGTGTCAGCACGGTGTAGAAAAGCGAGACGTTGAGCGCGCTCAGCACGATGCTGAAGGCGATGTCGGAGACGGCCAGCCCACGGAGCGCGACCAGCGGCAGCATCAGCAACGCCGGAAGCGGCGGGAACGAGACGTACCAGCGGCCCTCGAAGGGCGTCAGGTCGTAGGGTGGGGCGGGGACGTGGATCAGGTCGAGGCGACCATGGAGGAACGCTTCGGCCAGGTAGACGAAGTGCGGGGCTAGCGAGTGGCGGCCTAGCGAGACGCCAGCGGTGAGGCCGTAGATGACCAGGAAGGCGGTGAAAAGCCGGAGCGAGGGGGATCGGAGGAGACGCCGGGGCATTATGGTCAAGGGGCCGGACCGCCAGCCACAATTACCAATATGACGAGCACCACGATGATGACAAGGACGACGCTGGCGACGACCACGGCGACGATGATGCGTTCCTGTCGCTCGCGCTCGGCCCGTGCCTGTGCCAGGGCCTCACGGCGCTGTCTCTCGGCCACCCACATCTCTGCCAGCCGGGCCTGTGACGCGGCTTCCTCCTGGGCTTTGATGGTTGGCGCTTCCTCACGTATCTGGCGTAGCCAGCCGGCTCGCGTTTCTGTCACACGGTCGAACAGCGCCTCCAGTATCTCCAGTTTCTGCCCGCATGCTTGGCATTTGCGCGCGAGCAGCGGGTTGGGAGCGCCGCAAACTGGGCATTCGCGCACCAGGTCGGCACCGCAGGTGGGGCAACGTCGGGCACCTGGCTCATACGCTGTCCCGCACACAGGGCACGCTCGCTCGGGTGGCACGTAAGCGGTGTGGCAGTGGTCACAGACCAGGTTGCCATCGGGACTGGCGGAGAAAGACACACCGCCGCAGCCCGGGCATTTCATAGGCGTAGGTTCTGAAGTCTCTTTCATCTCACTAATGTGGTGTGGGTCAGGCCCGCCAGTCCACCTGACAGCCCGGAAAGGCTATCTAACCTGCGGCGGGGCCATAAGATGTAATAGTAGAAGCCGTTCATACACAGGTGCTCCACGGGCTGGTAGTTCTGGCCGATAGCCTCCAGCACCGGCGGCGGGTAGAACTGAGCACGGAGGATGACCACGCCAAATTCCTGCTGGTTGATGCGTTCGACGATCTCCGTTGTGTCGAGCAAATCGTTGTTGTAGAGATTGAGAAGTTGGGTCGGGTTGGTCACCACTGGCTCACCGGCCAGCAGGCTGAACATCGCCTCCTCACTGAAGGTTGAGCCATCGGCGGTGCGGACATAGTTGAGAATCTCCTCGCCCGCTGCGTAGTCATCGGTCGTGAGCAGATGCCCTAGTTGGGTGTAGCCCATCGCGTCGTGGTATTGGAACGTGGTGCAATCGCTCTCAATCAGGGCATCGCCCACGCCGAGCATACGGGCCAGCGGGCCGAAGACGGGACCGGAGGTGGGCAGGTGGAGCATACGCGGGGCCTGCAGCAGGTAGAGAAGGGGAATGAGGACCGCCAGAAGTGGGCGAACTGCGAATTGTGAATGGCGAATGGCGAATGGCGAATGGCGAATAGTGAGTTTTGACAGACGGCCTAGCGCCAGGCCGGAGGTAAGGCAGGCGGCGGCGACGGCGGTGGTGAAGTAGCCGAACCCAGCGCCCCACTTGCCGCTCAGTGCACCGGCCCCCAATGCGAAGAAGAACCACAGGGAGTAAATCGAAAGCCGGTCCCAGAATAGTTCATAGATCAGGTACCCTGCCGCCAACAGGACGAAGACGGTGTGCAGGCGAAACCACTGTCCGAAAAGGAAAATCGTCTGGCGGTAGTCAAACTCGTTGACGTTGGCTTGGATAATGTTGACCCACCACTGGCCGTCGGTCGCGACATTCAGCAGCCAAAAGATAAGCCCGGCGACGGCGGCTAGCGCCATGCCTGCGGCGATGGCCTTCCTGGCGTCGCGCAGGAAGACGTAAGAGAGGGCAGCGACGACGGTGAACACAGCCATCTGCTTTGTATAGCCAGCACAGAGAAGCATCAGCAGCCCCAGGATGAGGCTGCGCCTGCCGTGCGTGGGATGCTCAAACCCGGCGATGAAAGCGATAGCCAGTGTCTCGAACATAACCATTGTCATGTGCATGCGGCACAGCGGCCCGATCTGATAGACGTAGTTGGAGGCGAGAAAGGCCAGCCCGGAGATGAGGGGGATGAACCAACCGCCGACTTTGCGTCGCACGACGGTGAGGATGACTCCCCCGGTGATGAGCGTGGCGGTGAAGGATATCAGCCTCCCGGCGATCAGTCGCGGCCCGAAGATCGGCAGCAGCGGGACAATGAGCAGATGGAAGAGCGGTGGGTAGTTGGAGGCGTAGAATGGATAGGCGGCGTTATTCCGGTAAGGCCACTTTCCCTGACTATACAGGACGGCGTCGTGCAGTTCGAAGCCCTCTCCCTGGTCGTAGTCGAAGGGCCAGCGGAAGAGATCCACCGCGTAGACGACGTACACAGCCAGGTAGCCAACGTAGGCCAGGATGGCGAGGGCAGTCAGGACTGTGCCGAGTGACTTGAGAGCGCGGGATGGAAGCATGGTGGTTGGTTAGTTGGTTGGCCGGTGGGTTGACTAGGCCGGGCGGTCGCCCAGGCGAACCAGGATGAAGCCCACAATAGAGGCTGCGATGCCGAAACCGATTCCTATTCGCTGCAACGGGCCAAATCCGCCCCACTTGCCGGCACCAACGAAATCCACCGCGACAGTGCCGAGAACGGCAAGCAAGCCTAGCGCGATGGCGACGATACCGAGTTGTCGTTTGGTGACCATAGCGCGCACATTATAGCACAGCAAGGTGAGGGTGCAACCCTGATGACGGGAGGTGCGTATTGAAGTAGGAAATCGGGGAATGGCTGGAACGGGAGGTGAGATCGTGATGCACGAGCGAGACCCCTTTGTGGCATTGTTGCTGGAGGTCGTAGGCGGGTTCTTCGGCTTCCTGGGTATCGGCTGGATCTACGCTGGCCGGCCGGCGGTGGGTATCCTGCTGCTGCTTGGCTACTGGCTGCTGGATTGGGTCATCGGCCTGACGCTGACTATCGGCACTTTCGGCGCGTGGTGTTGCGTCTGGCCGGCACAGAACCTGGTCTTCGGCGCACTCTCGGGGTATCTGGCCTACCGCTGGCTGGAGCAGCATCCGTAGAACTGGTTGCTCGTTACTGATTGCTGGATGCTTGACAGATGCCTGAAGTGTGCTATACTTTGACTTGAGGTGAGATGGTAACGCACATCGTTGGGCTGATTGTGGATAATGATAACCAGCCTTGCGGCCCTCAAGGGCGGCCGACGATGTGATTCGTCTGGTTCCTGATTTTGCAAGCGCAAGCCGCCCCATAGCGGGCGGCTTGTTCTTTTATTGAGCCTGAGTAGAATAGCGCAAAGTCTATGCAAAGGAGCCGAATATGCTGAAAACACACAGTTGCGGTGAGTTACGCGCCACGCACATCGGTCAGGAAGTCACGCTGGCGGGATGGGTGAATCGCCGGCGCGACCACGGTGGCCTCGTCTTCGTGGACCTGCGTGACCGTTCGGGTATCGTGCAGGCCGTGGCCAATCCTGACGTGGCGCCGGAGGCGCACGCGGCGGCGCAGCAGGCACGCAGTGAGTACGTGCTTCAGGTCCGGGGCGTCGTTCAGGCTCGACCGGAGGGGCTGACCAATCCTGATATACCCACCGGCGAGATCGAGGTCGTGGCCCGCGAAGTGAAGATTCTGAATCCGGCCAAAACGCCGCCTTTCTACATCTACGACGACAGCCCCGTTGATGAGGCGTTGCGGCTCAAGTACCGCTACCTGGACCTGCGGCGGCCGCGGATGCAGCGCAACCTTATCCTTCGCCACCGGGTGGTCAAGTACATCCGCGATTTCCTCGACGGCCGGGGTTTCATCGAGATCGAGACGCCGATGCTCTTCAAGAGCACGCCGGAGGGGGCGCGGGACTATCTCGTCCCTAGTCGCGTGCACCCTGGCAAGTTCTACGCCCTCCCCCAGTCCCCCCAGCAACTCAAACAACTGCTGATGGTCGCCGGATACGAGAAATACTTCCAGATCGCCCGCTGCTTCCGCGACGAGGACCTGCGTGGCAACCGCCAGCCGGAGTTCACTCAACTCGACCTGGAGATGAGTTTCGTTGAGCGGGAGGATGTGATGGCGCTTTCCGAGGAACTGATGATCGGCATCGTCGAGACCTGCTCCGACCGGAAGTTGCTCTTCAAACCTTTCCCGCGCCTGACCTACGACGAGGCGCTGCGCCGTTTCGGCACCGACCGGCCAGATATGCGCTTTGGGATGGAACTGGTGGACATCTCTGATCTGGTGGCCGAATGTGGCTTTCGGGTTTTCCGTGATGTCATTGCCACGGGTGGACAGGTGCGGGGCCTCTGTGCTCCCGGCTGCGGTACCTATAGCCGTCGAGAGATTGACGAATTGACCGTGCTGGCCCAGGAAGAAGGTGCCCGCGGCCTGGCCTGGCTGGCATTGGGTCACGAGGGCGAGGTGCGTTCCTCCTTCGCCAAATTCTTCACTGAGGATGAGGTGGCCGATATCGTCGAGCGCATGGAGGTGGAGTTGGGCGACCTGCTGCTGTTCGTCGCCGGCCGCCCCCAGGTTGTGAATGCTGCATTGAGCGCGTTGCGGTTGGAGTTGGGGGAGCGGCTGGGGCTACGTGACCGTAGGGTATTGGCCTTCTGCTGGGTGATTGACTTTCCGCTCTTCGAGTGGAATGAGGACGAGCAACGCTGGGACCCCAGCCATCACCTCTTCACCGCGCCAGTCGAAGAAGACTTGCCACTTCTGGATACCGACCCCGGTGCGGCCAGGGGTCAACAGTACGACTTGGTGATCAACGGCGAGGAGACCGGCGGGGGCAGCATCCGTATCCACCAGCGCGAGGTGCAAGAGAAGGTTTTTGAACTCATCGGGTTAGACGTGGGGGAGGCGCGGGAACGTTTTGGCCACATGCTGGAAGCGTTTGAGTACGGCACACCGCCACACGGGGGGATCGCGCCCGGGATTGACCGGCTGGTGATGCTTCTGGCTGGTGAGCCCAATATCCGCGAGGTGATTGCCTTCCCCAAGACCCAGCAGGCGGCCGACCTGATGGCCAGTGTGCCATCGTTGGTGGAGCCGGCGCAGTTGAAGGAACTTCACATCAAGATTGTTGAGGATCTCACAGGTTCCCGTGAGTCCTCGTCAGGCTCATAAGTGCCCGGTATTCTCGGAAAGGAGAGGAAAAATGTCCAGCGATTTGATCGCCCGTGTGCAAGAGGATGGCGTACGATTTGTCAGTCTCCAGTTCACCGATATTCTGGGGATGATTAAGAGCGTCACTATCCCTGTGGGCAGGCTTGAGGAGGCCCTGGAACAGGGGGTCTGGTTCGACGGCTCGTCCATTGAGGGGTTCGCTCGCATCTACGAAAGCGACAGGGTGTTGGTGCCTGACCCGGTCACTTATCGGGTGCTCCCGTGGAGCGCGCCGGAACGGCGGCGGGCACGTCTGATCTGCGATGTTCATAGCCCGGATGGGCAGCCCTCGCCCAGCGCGCCGCGCGTGATGCTGAGGCGTGTACTGGCCCGGTCCGCCGAGCGGGGGTACGTTTATAACGTAGGCCCTGAACTGGAGTTCTTCCTGTTCAAGCGCAACAACGAGCATAACAGCGGGCATCCAACCCGACCTGCTCCGCACGACGTGGGCAGTTATTTCGACTTCTCACCCCGTGACGAGGCACAGCAGGTGCGCAGCGAGATCATCTTGGCGCTGGAAGGGATGGGCATGCAGGTTGAGATGAGCCACCACGAAGTGGCCACAGGCCAGCACGAGATTGACTTCCGTTACGCCGACGCGCTGACCAGCGCCGACAACGCCGTCACGTTCAAGTATACCGTGCGGGCGGTAGCGGCCACCCACGGTATTTACGCCAGTTTTATGCCCAAACCCATCTTTGGCATCAATGGCTCCGGTATGCACACCCATCAGAGCCTCTTCGATTCCGAAGGGCGAAATCTGTTTTACGACGCGGACGATGAGTACCATATCTCTCGGTTGGCCTACAATTTCATCGCTGGGCAGATGGAGCACGCGCGCGCGCTGGCGGCGGTGGTGGCTCCGACGGTCAACAGTTACAAGCGCCTGACGCCGGGCTACGAGGCACCGGTCTACATCTGTTGGGCGCAACTTAACCGCTCAGCGCTGATTCGCGTTCCTGCCCATGGGGTGCAGCGGAGGGGTGCGAAGCGAGCCGAATTGCGTTGCCCCGATCCCAGCGCCAATCCCTACTTGGCCTTTGCGGCTATGCTCGCAGCGGGCCTCGATGGTATTGAGCGGGACCTGACCCCCCCGCCGCCGGTTAACGAAGATGTCTATGACTTCGACGAGCGCGACCTGCGCGAACGGGCCATCGGCACGCTGCCGGGTACGCTGGCCGAGGCGCTGGATGCACTGGAACGGGATGAGGTGATCCGGGCGGCGTTAGGGCCGGCTATCGCTGAAGCCTTCCTGCGGGCTAAGCGGGTGGAGTGGGACGAATACCGCATCCAGGTGACGAACTGGGAATTGGAACGCTACTTGGAGACGGCGTGAGGAAGTGCTCGTGGAGCGACTTGCACTTTTCGCCAATACGTGGTATATTATGAGCAGCCCTGCTGTGTATGTGATGGCCGTTTTTGCGTTTTGAGCCAACACTTACCGAAACGGGAGCCGTCTCTTCAGAGGGGATGCGGTAGCCTACGGGCAAGGCAAACCACTGAGCAGGCTCCCACCTGCGAATGCAGGTTCAAAACACATCGGCACACGGCACGGCGGGGTCCGGTCTAATGTATGATTGCAAACGCCACCGGCACACCGGTGGCGTTTGTGTGCGCTTGACTTGGTCCTCTCTTTGTGCTATCCTCTCTCCCATACTATTCAGTGCGAGGTATACTGTGTTGAGAGAACGAGTCTCCAACGACATTTACGTCTTCACCAGTGATATCTATGCTCAGGTGACCGCCGGGGTTATCGTGACCCGTGAGGGTGCGATTCTCGTGGACAGCCTGCCTTTTCCTGTCGAAGCGCGCGAGATGGCTGCGTTCGTCTCTTTGGTCTGCCGGCCTGGTGTGCGATACGTGATTCTGACTCATTATCACGCCGATCATACCTACGGCGCTTACCTCTTCCCTCAGGCCGATGTGGTGGCACACGCGCTCTGTCGAAAGTTGCTCGTCAAGCGTGGCCTTCCGGCGCTGAAGAGAGCCCAGGCCGAGGAGCCTGACCTGGAGGAGGTTGTGTTACGCCCGCCCGACATCACGTTTGATGACGGAGAGATGGGGCTTCAGTTGGCAGGCAAAGTGGTGCGGCTGATCCACGCGCCAGGTCATTCACCGGACCTGGTGATGGCGTACGTTGAAAATGACCGCGTGCTGTTTGCGGCCGACGTGGTGATACCGGTGCCGTCCATTGTGGACGGTGATATGGACGCCCTTCGAACGTCTTTGCGGAAAGTAGCGAAACTGCCGATAGAGAATATGGTGCAGGGGCATGGAGAAGTGATACTGCGCGGAGAAGTGCAGGACGTGGTGCGGGCCAGTTTGGCCTATCTAGATGCGATTGAGGCTAAAGTGGCCCGAGCGATCAAGAGCGGCAAAGGTGAGGAAGCCCTGCGGCGGGACAGCATCGAATCGTGTGGGTTATCGCGCATCCCGCTTAACGGGTTGGTACAGCAGATCCACGTGGCGAATCTGCTGGCCTTATACGATCGCATGGCATCGCGGTGAGCGATGACGTAGCCGGTTGGTGTTGCAGGGGCAGGGGGAGCCCGTGCAGGTGTCGGGGCGTTAGGGGGAGTTAGGACCTACAACCGGTACTTCAGCAGCGTCCAGATCGCCCGCAGGCCGTCGCACCAATTGATCTTCTTCCCCTCGGTGAATGATCGAGGCCGGTACGAAATCGGCACCTCGTGGATTTCGATCCCCCGTCGCAGTACCTTGCTGGTCACCTCCGGGCAGAACTCGAAACCGTCCGATTGCAGATCGAGGCTGCGGAGAAGATCGGCGCGGAGGGCCTTGTAACCGGTCGGCTCGTCGGTGATGTGCGAGCCATACAACAGGTTGGCGATCCAACTCAGCAGTCGCCCGCCCCAGTAGAAACTCCACGATGAGCGAGGGTTCCGGTGCAGGTTGCGTGAGCCGTAAACCACCTGTACCGCCGGGTCCTCAAAAGGGGCCAGCAGATTGGGGTACTCCTGAGGGTCGTACTCCAGGTCGGCGTCCTGGGTTATGATGATGTCGCCTGTGACGTGCTCCAACGCTGTGCGGATGGCTGCCCCCTTGCCTCGGTTTTGCTCGTGGTGCACGATCTTCAGCGGGTTGGGCCAGCGGGCGGCCAGGGTGGCTAGAACCGCGTCGGTCCCGTCGGTCGAGCCGTCGTTCACAGCGACAATTTCTTTCTCAATGGTGTCGAGTTCGACTTCCAGCACCCGCTCGATGACCTGGGCGACGGTCGCGGCCTCGTTGTAGACCGGGATGATAATCGAAAGTTTCACCGGGGGTGCTCCTCCAGCAGACCCCTGATGCGCGCGGCGACCATCTCAATGGCGACCTCGTTGAAGCCTCCCTCTGGGATGATGACGTCGGCGTAGCGCTTGCTGGGCTCGACGAACTCCAGATGCATCGGACGCACGGTCGAGAGGTACTGTTCGCAGACCGACTCGACACTGCGGCCTCGTTCCTCGATGTCGCGTCGCAGCCGGCGGATGAAGCGCACATCGGCGTCGGTATCCACGTAGAGTTTGACGTTGAACAGGTCTCGCAGTTCGGGCTCGACGAAGATCAGGATACCTTCGACCAGGATCACCGACGCTGGCTCCAGGCGGCGCTTCGCTTGTGTGCGCGTGTGGGTGGTGAAGTCGTAAATTGGAACTTCGACGGCCCGCCCGGCGCGCAGTTCCTCCAGATGCTCAATCAACAGTTCGGTCTCCAGTGAGTCGGGATGATCGAAATTGACCTGGGCGCGCAGGCGCGGTGGGAGGTGACTGTGGTCGCGGTAGTAGGCGTCGTGGGGGATGTAGGTGATGTGCTCGGCCCCCACGCGCTGCAGGATCTGGTTAGCCACTGTCGTCTTGCCCGACCCGGTTCCGCCAGCCACTCCTATCACGATCGGCTGCATCTCTTCTCCTATCCAGCATCCAGCATCAAGAATACCTCAGTGCCATTGAGATGAGCAACGATGCCGCCACGACGATCAGCCCTGCTCGCAGCCAGGAGCGCTGGCGCGGGCTCAGCCAGGCTGCGCTCCAGGCCAGCCACGCTCCCGCCAGCCCGCCCTCGCTGGTGTTTCCTCCCCACACCGTCCCTCGCTGCCACAGGTTTGCCAACGCCGTGCCGCCCACCAGCAATGTCAGCAGTACGTAAGTGACAGTAGGCAGCCATTCGCCGTGAGGTGTCTGGGCGACTATCTTGCTCAGGGCCTCACCCAGTGCCCGCGCTCCGAGCCCTCCGCAGACGACAACTGCCAACTCCACTGGCAGTACCGGGGGACTGACAGCCTCACTGGCGACGGGCCTTGAGACCCAGAAGAGGCCGGCCTCAGCCAGTATCAGCGCCGGCAGAATGAGCATCGCATTGCTCCGGAGAGGAGGGCGATGGCGATGGATGCCTGGTGGGACGGCCAGGGCTGCTATCAGGATCAAGCGCATGGCAGGTGCGGATACGCTGTGATCCCCTTGCCACGCAAACAGTGCTCCGATCAACAGGAGCGCTCCTGCCAGCCAGCCGATAGCCCTCACGGCGTGAGAGAGCCCTGGCACCTGTCGGAAACCGTCCCACAGCGCCAGCCCGACTGCCGCCAGCAACGTGCCGCAGGCCAATCCGGTGAAGACCACGACAGCCGGCACGTCAGGCCCCCTCGCTTCTCGCCAGATTTGGCGGGAGATCGCCGGCGCCCTTGGCCTCCCCGGCTCCAGGTTCTTCTCGCAGCCAGAATCGGCGCACGGGCCACGCTGCGCTCCCTAGCAGTCCCGCAACCAGGAGCACAAGGCCCGCGCCGGTGGGCCAGAGACCAGGGTTGAGGGTGGCGGTCAGCCGCACATAGGGCACGCTGATGAGTTCCAACGTCACTTCGCCCACTCTCAGTTCCGCATCTCCCTCTACCACTGTCTCGCTTATCAGTTGTCCAGGCGGGCTGCGGTAGATCTGGACGAGCACGGGGCTGTGGGCCTCGACAGCGTGACCAGGCTGTGGTGCCAGCCGGACACCCAATTGGGCCTCCGGGATGGCGAAGTGCTGATCCTTAGTGAGGGCCAATGCCAGTTGCGTGACCGGGTCTGCCTCGGCGGCTTGTTGGAGTGGCAGCGGTTGCCCTGTGCCATCGGCGGCGCTGGCCCGCACGCCGGGCCCACGCTCTTCGACAAGTGTCATGATGCCGGGGCTGTGTGTCACCCTGCGGGCGTCATCGTCCAGCGCCACCCATTTCTCGGTGCCGGGCAGCGTGACTCTATCGCCGCTTTGGATGATTAGCCCTTCGATGCGCCAGCCCCATAGATGGGTGAGGAGCAACCCGAACAGCAGCAGCAGAGCGCCAGTATGGGCCAGCAAGGGAAACAGATTGGCCCATGGCCAGCGATCGGCCTGGAAAAGTAGGGGTTTGCTCAGCACCCGGTAGTGCTGGCGGCGTAGATCATCTATCACATCGGGCAGTCGCACGCTCGCCAGCGCCACCCATTCTCCCGCTGGCTCTGCCATCTCCCGGCTTTGCTGCAGCCGGTCGCTGTTCTCTACCAGCCGGAGCAGCAGGCAGCCGGTGAGGAGTGCGAGAAGCGCGCGAAAGCCAAAGGAGCGCGTAATCGTGAACAGGCCCAGCGTCTGCATTGTTTGGGTTGCCTTACCGAAGCGGGCCTGCGCTTCAGAAAACCATCGCGCATAGGCTATTGGGTCGGCCAGAGGTGTCTGGGGCAGCCACGCTGTGATGGTCAGCCCGGCCGCGACGACCAGCAGCAAAGCGGTCAGCAAACCGTTGCTCGTCGCGACCTGCCATATGGCTCGCCAGGGGTCGCGTGGTGTTTGAGTAGCCATTCGTTCTCTGCCAGACCAGTCTTTGCAGAAAGAAGGCCCCATCTGCGGGGCCTGCGTGGGGTAGGAGCCACCCTTGGGACTTGAACCCAAAACCGACCGCTTACGAAGCGGTTGCTCTGCCGATTGAGCTAGGGTGGCACGTGGATAATTATACCAGCATCACAGATCATTGGCAAATCACTGCAACGGAATGAGAAATCAACGGATAACAAACGATGTGGTCTTGTTCCTCTCTCCTTCCTTAGCGATCGAATCGAGTTTGGCTAGCGGGGGAATGGGGCGTATAATTGACTGGTTTGTCCGTTCCGGTGCTACCTGCTTTGTGCGCGGCCGGCGGGTGCACCTCGCGAGTACACTATGTCTAAAGCCACCATTGCCTCCACGTCCTCCACATCGTGGCGACGCAACTTGTACGCCATCGGGTTCGCCGAATTTGTGGCCATCATCGGCTTCACCGTCGTTATGCCGCTCCTACCACTCTATGTGCAGGAGTTGGGTGTGCAGGGCGAGCGGGAGGTCAGAATCTGGGCCGGGGTCATCTTCTCCGCTCAAGCGGTGACGAGGGCAATCTTCGGCCCCGTATGGGGCGCGATCAGCGATCGCTATGGCCGCAAGGTGATGGTCGAGAGGGCGATGTTCAGTGGAGTCGTGCTGATGACGCTGATGGGTTTCGCGCAGAACGTGCAGCAATTGACATTCCTGCGTGCTTTGCAGGGTATACTGACCGGGACGGTCACTGCAGCGACGACGCTCGTCGCCACGACTGCGCCTCGCGAGCGCACTGGCTACGCGCTGGGCATGCTCCAGGTGGCGATCTATGCGGGTGCGTCAGCCGGGCCGTTATTGGGCGGGGTGGTGGCCGACAGTTTCGGCTACCGGGTGGCCTTCTGGGTTACGGGTGTGCTGCTGTTCCTGGCTGCATTGGGGGTGCTGGTCTTCGTCAAAGAGGAGTTCCAACCCGTCGCGCCGCCTGTAGGGGCAGGGGTGGACCCTGTCTCCACAGACGGTGCGGGGCGACTGACGCTGCGCCGCCGTGTATGGAGCCGACTGGCTCCGGTGTTGGGCTCGCTGCCGTTGCTTGGCGTGCTGGGGATAGGCTTGCTGATGCGGTTGGGATCACGCTTGCTGGGGCCGGTGTTGCCGCTCTTTATCCAGGAGATCGTTCCGGCGGGTGCCCGCGTGGCCTCTATCTCTGGGGTGGTCAGCGGGGTCAACGCCGCAGCCGGTGCGGTGGGTGCTCTGGGGTTGGGGCGGCTCGGCGACCGCGTGGGCTACCGCGGCATCTTGGTGGCTTGCGCGATGGCCTCGGCCGTGTGTTATGTACCCCAGTTCTTCGTCGGTGATGTCACCCCTTTGTTGTTCTTGCAGGCGGGGGCGGGGCTGGCGATGGGGGGCGTCCTGGCCTCGATCAGCGCCTCGTTAGCCCAGCTGGCGCCAGAGGGCCAGGAAGGCATCGTCTACGGGGTGGATGCCAGCGTGGTGTCGGTTGCCAACGCCGTCGGGCCGATGGCGGGCAGCGTGCTGGCGGTCTGGCTGGGACTGCGGGCACCTTTTATATTCGCTGCTGGCATCTTTGGACTGGCTGGCATTGCTGCTGCCCGGCTGTTGCCCCGGCGTTAGCCTTGTTGTGCAGGTTCGCCGCCGCAGGTCTTACGAGACATGCACCTGTGCATCAGAGCAAAAGCGACCAGCATGGCTGCGAAGCCCCCGCCGTCGAAAGCGACGAAGCGGTACCCCGTCACCGCAAGCGCTGCGTGCCCTGGCGGCAGCGTCAGCAGCATCCACGTCTCGCCCGCCAACCCGATGGCCTGCTGTACGATGACGATCAGGAATAGCCAACGGTAGCGCCAGGGGTGCCAGATCGCCAGCGGGTAAGTCACGTTCCACATCAGGAAGAGGATGCCCATTCCACAGACAAGTATCTCACCTGCACCCCCGCTCACCTCGAAGCCGGGGGCGTAGACCTCCGGTCTGGCGACGAAGGCCAGGGCACAACTGACGTTGAAACAGAACACGACGACCAGCACTAGGCGGGCTAGCCAGAGAGTAGCGCAGCGGTGGTTCATCCAGTCACCTCCTGAGTGGGTTGTGTTCTTCCTGTGACAAGTATATCATCCCGACCTGACTTGCCCAAACCGGGACTCTGTCGTACTATTGCCTCTACCATGGGAATGGAAAAGGGGGTACCGAGCGGATGTCTATCATCACTGATTTTCAACCTTCGCTTGAGGTGGCACACGTCCTGCGGGGAGAAGGCGTTGACCCTGCCCGCGCCCGCCCAGGGGTTGTTGCGGCAGCGCGGGAGGTACTTGGTGAGGCACAGGCGCTTCTCGCCCCTGCCGCGATGTATACCACTCTGCCGCTGCGCGATTTCCAGCGCCAGCAGGTGGCTCTGGAGGGTGGGGCGGTCTTCATAGGGCACTTGGTAGCACGGGCGCTGGCGGGGGCGACGGAAATTGACCTTGCTGTGTGTACCATTGGACCGGCGCTGGAGGAACGGGTGGCCGCTCTCTTTGCCGCTGGCGACCCCGTGCGGGCAATGGCATTGGATGGTGCGGGCGTCGCCGCTCTCGGGGAGGTCTCCGGGATGGTCGTCGCCCGGATACGCGATGAGGCCTCGGCACGCGGATTGGGTACGGGTATGCGTGCCAGCCCGGGCCAGGAGGGCTGGCCGATTGAGCAGCAGCAGGTGCTTTTCGGCCTGGTCTCGGCTGAGGAGATTGGCGTCCGGCTGACCGAAAACTGTCTCATGCTGCCGTGCAAGTCCGCCTCCTTCGTGGTTGGTTTGGGGCCGGAGATGCGGCCCGACGCGGTCACCTGTGATTTCTGCTCCAAGCGCGAGCGTTGCCACTGGCGTGTGCGATAGCGAATGGCGAATAGCGAATAGCGAATGGCGAATAACGAATCTCGAAATCCGCAATCACGTTTAATCACGCTTCACGTTTCACTTCTGACTACGTACACAAGGGTTCTACTATGACTAACGAACTCACCGTGGATTTTGAACCCCTGGGCCGCCGGGCGCGCGTGGCCCCTGGCACGACGCTTCTTGAGGCTGCCCGCCAGGTTGGCGTGGAGCTGAACGCTGTCTGCGGCGGCACGGGCACCTGCGGGACCTGCCGCGTGCGCGTCGTCGCCGGGCAGGTCACCCCCCCCCCGCCCCCCCCTCCAGGGGGGGGAAAGGGGGGGGAGGCCGAGCGCGATGCCCTGGCCGAAGGTCTCCGGCTGGCCTGCCAGACCCGCGTGTTGAGCGACGTGCGGGTAGACGTCCCGCCGGCCTCCATCACCGCCCCACAGCGGGCGCAGATTGAGGGCCGCGAGCGGCCGGTCGAACTCGACCCGGCCGTGCGCAGTTTCGACGTGGCACTGGCTCCGCCCAGCCTGGCCGACCTGCAGGCCGACGCGACACGGCTGCGCGACGGGCTCCGCGGGCAGCACGGCGTCGTCGCCGACCGGTTTGATCCCCTGGCGCTGCGCCAACTTCCCACTCTGCTGCGGGAGAATGAGTGGCGCGTCAGCGTTGTCCTCCGAGACGGGGAGGTCATCGCCGTCGCACCAGCCGGCGTCTCACCGCTGGGGCTGGCAGTGGACATTGGCACGACCAAACTGGCCGCCTACCTGGTGGATCTGGCGAGCGGCGAGACGCTAGGCTCCGCTGGCGTGATGAATCCCCAGATTGCCTACGGGGAAGACGTGCTGGCCCGCATCGCTTACGCGATGGAGGGAGAGGATCAGACGCGGGAACTTCAGCGCGTTCTCGTCGGCGGGCTGGACGACCTGGCCTGCGAGTTGTGCACGCAGGCCGGGCGGGATAGCGCTGACGTCGTCGAGGCGGTGCTGGTGGGCAATACCTGTATGCATCACCTGGTGCTGGGGTTGCCGGTGTCCCAACTGGGCCTGGCCCCCTACGTGCCTGCCCTGGCCGACTCCTACGACCTCAAGGCGCGGGAACTGGGGCTACGCCTGGCTTCTGGCGCGAACGTTCACCTCCTGCCCAATATCGCTGGCTTCGTCGGTGCGGATCACGTGGCCATGCTCCTGGCGACCGGCTTGCACGAGGCCCGCGAGATCACCGTGGGCCTGGACATCGGCACCAACACGGAGATCAGCCTGGCGGTAGACGGGCGGCTGCTGAGTTGCTCCTGCGCCTCTGGTCCGGCCTTCGAGGGAGCCCACATTCACGACGGGATGCGGGCCGCGCCGGGCGCAGTCGAGTGGGTGCGGCTAGACGGTGAGAGGGTCGAGTATCAGACGATTGACGAGGCGCCACCGGTGGGCATCTGCGGCTCCGGTGTGCTGGACGGCGTGGCCGAATTGCGACGGATCGGTGTGCTGGGGGCCAATGGCGCGATGAAGGCGGGCAGCCACCCCCGTGTCCGCACGACGGGTAATGTACCTGAGTTCTTACTCGTCCCGGCTGGCGAGCAAGAGTCGCCCCGCGACCTGGTTATCACTCGCAAGGACGTCAACGAAATCCAATTGGCCAAGGGGGCCATCCGTGCCGGGATTGAGGTATTGCTGGGCGAGGTTGGGCTGGAAACAGAGCAGGTCGAGCGAGTGGTGGTGGCGGGGGCCTTCGGCACTTACCTGGACGTGGGCAGTGCGCTGGCGGTGGGGATGTTCCCGCCTCTGCCCCGGGAACGGTTCGTGCAGGTGGGGAACGCCGCTGGCATGGGCGCCAAACTGGCGTTGGTGTCCCGTCGTTGCCGTAGGGTTGCCGAGGAGATTGCCCGCCGCGTGGAGTATGTCGAATTGACTACCCATCCTCGATTCGTCGAAGCCTACATCGCTGCGCTGATGCTGCCTTAGCCAGCAGGCGGGAGACATTCAGTCCGCCGGTTAGCGTGTTTGACATCGTCCTGGCTTGAGGGTAGAATAGGCTCAGACGAGCGGCTACACGAAAGAGAGGTGTACGATGGCCGAGCAAATATCCCTGCCCGATGCGGATATTCCTGTCTCTATGGATGAGCCTCCAGGAGCCGCGGCCCCACCGGGCCTGAATGCCCGCTCCTCGCTGCGCGCTGCTATAGGTGCCTTCGAGGTCCACATGCAGCAGCAGGGCTTCGCCGAAAACACCATCAAGGCTTTCCTCTCCGATCTCAACATCCTGGCCCAGTTCGTCGGCGTGGGGACGGCCATCGGTGTCATCTCCACCCAGGACCTCAATCGCTTCACCGACTGGCTGGTGCGCGGGCGCGGTGTGTCCTGCAATCCCAAGTCGCTGGCCCGGCGTGTAACCACGCTCAAGGTCTTTTTCGGTTGGCTGGCCGAGGCTGAAGTGCTGCCTTTCGATCCTGCTGCCCCGGTGGTCCACAGGCCGGTGATGACGCCGCCGCCCGAGATCCTCTCCGACGCCGAGGTCGAGCGCATGCTGGAGGTGACTCAGGCGCTGCGCCGCGCTGAAAAACCCGATGCCCGCCCGCACTTGTTGGTGACGTTGCTCCTCTACACCGGCATCAAGAAGGGGGAGTGTATGAAGATCGTGATGAACCACTTCGACCTCAGCGACCCCACCCAGCCGGTGCTGTGGATCCGCTACACCAACCTCCGCCGCCAGCACAAGGAGCGCAAACTGCGCCTGCCGGTGTGGTGGCCGGCGGTGCTGGCCGAGTACCGCGCCCAGCGTAGGGGCGCGGTGACCGCGCCCCTACTCTTCCCCTGCACCGCCCGCAACCTGGAGTACGTCCTGGCCGACGTGGTCCAGCGGGCCGAATTGGGCCACAGCCTTTCCTTCGAGATGCTGCGTTGGACCTGCGCGGTGCGCGACTACCGGGCGGGGATGCCGGCCGATAAACTGCGCCAGAAACTGGGGATTTCGAAGATCACCTGGCGTGAGGTGGGGGTCAAGATCGCCCGGCTGGCGGGTCCGGCGCTGTGATGTCCTGCTCTACTGTTGATGGCTCACGGGGATGAAGATGCGGAAGGGGAGTGCTGCGTAGGCCTGGTTCAGGCTCAGGTAGTCATTGCTCCAGCCACCGACGACGTAGATGGTGGTCTCGAACGCGATCACGCCCGGGCTGCGCCATTCCCCTACCAATGGTGTTTCAACGATGTTCCAGGTGTCGTCGTCCGGGTTATAGCGCTCGTTGAAGCCCAGGTAACTGGTCCGGCCACCCCCACCGATGGCGTAGAGTTGGCCACCCAGGGCTACCAGGCCCAGCCCTCCTCGTCCCACTGCCAGCGGTGCACAGGCCGCCCACGTCCTCGCTGCCGGATCGTAGATTGTGCACGTGGTCAGTTCGCGCTCGCCGTCGTACCCGCCCACGATGTAGAGGAGTCCCCCCAGAGGAGCGGCTGCGGCAAGACCCCGCCTCGTGTCCATTGGCGTTGTTTCGGTCCAGGTATCCATCTGGGGATCGTAGATGTACACCGTGGCGACGTACTGCTTCCCGTCCCATCCGCCGAAGAGGTAGAGCCCTCCGTCCAGTGCGGTTAGCGCGTAGGCACAGCGTGGTTCTGGCAGCGGGCTGGCCTCTCGCCAGGAGCCGGCCAGGGTGTCGTACACCTCGACTGCCCGCGTCGGTGTGTTCTCGGCATCGCAGCCGCCTGGTACGTACACTTCCGCTCCGATCGCAGCGGCCGAGATGTAGGCCACAGGCGTGGGTTTATCACTCCCCAGTGTCCATGTGTCGCTTGCGGGGTCATACGTTTCCACTACAGCCGTGATCCCCTCAGGAGTCTTGCCTCCGATAGCCAGGATCTGGTTCTCGGCTGTGGCAAGCGCCAGATATGCCCGGCGGGTGGGCATTTGGGCTCTTTCTTGCCAGAGGGATTCTGCGTTCGCTGCCGGAGCAGCCACTGGTTGCTCTAGTGGTTGATCCAGTGGTAGGTCCGGTTCGGTGCCCGCCCGTGGCCGGCTGCGGGGCCACGTCACGGCTACCACGGCCGCCACGAGCAGCAGGGTAGCGATCAATGTCGCCCGCTTGGGCCAGGAAAGGGGTGGCTCCGGGACAACCGGCGGAACCAGGCGCTGGGCTGCGGTGCTCTCACCTTCTGGCGCTTCCCCAGTGCCTTCCACGACCACCAACCCCTCGCGCACGGCGATCATTGTCGCCTCGGTGCGTGATTCGGCCCCCAGTTTGGCAAATATGTTGCGCAGGTGGACCTTGACGGTGTTGACGCTGATGTTCAGCCGGTAGGCGATCTCGCGGTTGGTGACGCCGGTCGCTACCAGTCGCAGAATCTCTTTTTCGCGTTTGGTGACGGGCTCGCCGTACTCAGCCATACTCTTTCAGTATCTTCTCAATAACTGGGCATGGAAGCCCGGCCTGCTTCAGCACTTCAATTTCGCACTCGCTCAGCGGTTCACCGTATTCGTGCACGTCTCCCGATTCGTCATCGGCCCGAAGTTCTCTGCCGTGCTTGGGCAGATTTGGTCATTGTTCATTGGTTCATTGTTCATTGGTTCATTGTTCATTGGTTCATTGGTTCATTGTTCATTGTTCATTGGTTCATTGGTTCATTGTTCATTGTTCATTGTTCATTCTACGTCATCTTGACCACGATGTCGGAGAGTACGTTGGCTGCCTCGTCCCCCCGGTCAGCAGCGTTGCTCAGGTGACGGTATATTTCGCGCAGTTTGAGCATCTCCACCACGTGTTCTATATCCTTTGGCCTGTGGAACAGTTCGGCGATGGCCTCTCGGTAGACCGTCTCTATGCGGTTCTCCAGCGCTTTGGCCCGCACGGCGTGATCCTCAGCCACGCCAGGATGGTCGGCCAGCCGCTGCACGCCCACGTAGATCTCGCGCGCGGCGTCGCACAGCAGGGAGGACATACGCCGCAAATAATCGTTGGGTTCCACTTCGAGGATGTCCATTTCACCTACCGTCGTGTAGCCATAGTCAATGATGTCATCAATGGCACGCGAGAGAGCGTGGATGTCCTCGCGGTCAATCGGCGTGACGAAGGTACGGTTCAGTTCGTCGATCAGGATGCGCCGCACCTCGTCGGCTTCTTTCTCCATCCGTGTGACAACTCTGGCCCGTTCCTTGCACGGATCGTCCATGTACTCCTGTAGTGCTTCCATACCTTTGACGGTATAGTCGGCTTGCTGGATCAATAACTGAATAAACCGATCCGGCTGCGTCTTGAAGAAGCGTTGTAACCAGCCCATATTGTCCTCCTACACCACGATATGCTGCAGCGCCAGGTACGCCAACGCTGCCAGAAGTCCCGAAGCAGGGACGGTCAGCATCCAGGCGGCGAGGATGTTGCCGGCAACTCCCCAGCGCACCTTGCTCAGCCGCTCGGCTGACCCGACGCCCAGGATGGCCGAACTGACCACCTGCGTGGTGCTGACCGGGCCACCCAGCAGTGCTGCTCCTAGGATCACTGCTGCCGATGTAGCCTGGGCGGTGAAGCCGTGCACCGGGCGGATCTTGTAGAACTTCCCCCCCAGCGTGCGAATGATGCGCCAGCCGCCCGTGGCCGTCCCCAGGGAGATGGCCCCGGCGCTGGCGGCAACTACCCACAACGGCACCTGGAACTGTGTCAGATACCCGGCTCCCACCAACCCCATCGTGATGATGCCCATCGTCATCTGCGCGTCGTTTGTCCCGTGGCTAAGCGCCAGTGCCAACGCGGTGAAGGTCTGCGCTTGTTTGAAGAACTGGTTGATGCACGGTGAGGCTCCCCGGGCCAGGAAAAGCACCAGTTTCATGAGCACATAACCGCCGATCAGTCCTACCGGTGGCGATAACAGCAGTGTGATGACGATTTTGAGCAGCCCGTGAAGTTGCACGGCGTCTATTCCATAGCCCACGATGGTCGCGCCGACCAGCCCACCGATGAGAGCATGGGAGGCACTAGAGGGGATGCCGAGTAACCAGGTGATCAGATTCCAGACGATTGCCGCCAGAAGTGCCGCCAGCACGACCGCCATCGTATTCGCGTAGGACTGCACCACTTCGTGGCCGATGGTGGCCGCCACCGCCGTACCGAAGAGAAAGGGGGCGGCGAAGTGTGCTGCTGCGCTGAGCAACAGGGCGCGTCGTGGGCTCATGGCGCGCGATGAGATCATGGTAGCGACGATGTTGGCGCTATCGTTGAGGCCGTTCAGGAAGTCAAAGGCCAGGGCTGTGATGATGAAGCCGATCAGTACTGGTGACATAGACATAATGGTTAGCAGTCAGCAATTGGCGGCTGCCGCTAACGGCAAGTGTGGTGGTGATGCTTTTCTCCAGTTTTTACGTGTATTTGGTGTAAGATTATAGCATAGTAGTGGACATGAGCAAACGTAGTGTAGCGGGGTGGGGCGCTCAGGAGCAAATGGTCCACTGGACTACCTCGGGCGGGGCGAGGAAACGAGCGCGTGGAGCGCCCAATCCCTCCATCCCCAACCCTCGGCTCACGTAGAGTGTCGTGTTTTCCTCCTCGTAGCGGCCCATTTCATATTGCTTCCAGAAATCGGAACTGGTGATGAGCGCGCCGAACAAGGGCAGGCGAATCTGCCCGCCGTGGGTGTGACCACAGAGGTAGAGATCTATGCCCAATTCCACTGCCTCCAGCATCAGGTCGGGGGAGTGGTAGAGCAGCAAGGTGAATGTGTCCTCGGTGCTACCATCTATCAAGCGACGGAGGCGAGGTGCATCAAGGTGACGCTTGCGGGTGCAACGCAGGCCGGCGAGACGTAAGGTGTGACCATTGATGTGCAGTTCGACGGCCTCGTCCAGCAGCCAGGTGATGGGTAGGCCTTCGAAGATGGCCGGCACGACGTCAGGGAGGTCCACCGGGGGGCTGCCGGTGATGGCGTAGATGGGGCCGTGGGCGTTCTCACAGAGGCGCGCCAGCAGGTCGCGCGCCTCGGCCTGGGCGACGGTGTCGTGGACGGACGAGAGATTGAGGTAGTCGCCGGTGATTACGATGATGTCGGGGGCCAGTTCCTTGGCCAGCCGGAGCAATTTCTGCTCGCGTGGGGTGATGCGCTCGATGTGCAAGTCGGTGATGTGGAGCAGCCGCAATGGGGTGTGGCCATTGAGTTTGGGGGAACGCAGTCCAGCCTGTGTGACCCCGATGCGGAAGGGTTCGACCCAGGTGGCATAGAGAAAGACAGCGGTGATGGTGAGGTATAGCGCAGCGGTCAGCAGCAGACCGGGCCAGGTCGCCCAGAGCAGACCGACCGCGAGGGCAAGGGCTGTGCGGCCGAGGGTCAGAGCCAGCAGCGGCGGGGTGACGGGTCCGAAGGAGCGCCCCAGTCGGGGGAGTAGTGCCAGGCCAGTCCCATCGGCGATGGTGAAGGCCAGCGACAAGGCAGCAATCGGGAGGCAGAGGGCACCCCAGGGCCCACACGCGATGGCGGCTAGTCCCAGCCAGGTGGGCGTGAGCATCAACGGAGGGATACGTTCCAGCAGATCGGTGAGGACGAGGGCCAGGTGCAGCGGGCGCGGGTAGTAGCCCGGCGGCTGGTATGTCTCACTCATCACATTTTAACGTGGTGTCGAGGACATCGCACAGGACGTCAGGGACGTTGGTGATGATGCCGTCCACATCCAGATCAATGAGACGGTGCATCTCGTCCGGGTCATCCACTGTCCAGGTATTCACCCGGTAGCCACGCCGCCGCGCCCAGGCCATATAGCGTGCATCCACCATCGTGTGCTTGGGGTGGCGGGCCTCGTGGGGGACCAGTGGTGCCAGCCAGGCCCGGCGCAGGGGCAGTGGGAGGTCGGGGGCGTAGAGCAACCCCACCGGGATGTGAGAGGCGATCCTCTTGGCCCGCCGCAAGGAGAAGGGGTTGAACGATGAGAAAAGCACACTATCGCCCAGGCTGTGCTGCTCGACCTGGGCTATGACCGCTTGCTCCAGCCCGTTGTCGCGCAGGCTTGTGCTTTTCAGTTCGATGTTCAAGAGCAGCCGGCCCCCTACTGCTTCCAGCACCTCCCCCAATGTGGGGATGCGCTCGCCGGCGAAGGCCGGATCAAAGTGGGAGCCGGCGTCGAGTTGCTTGAGTTGTGCGAGCGTCATTTCTGCCACCCTGCCGCTGCCATCGGTAGTACTGTCCACGGTGAAGTCGTGGATGACCACCGGTACGCCGTCGGCTGATAGGTGGACGTCGAATTCAACTCCGTCGGCGCCCAGTTCTATGGCTTTCTCGAAGGCGGCCAGTGTGTTGGGTGGTGCGGCGGCGCTGGCCCCACGGTGGGCGATGTTGAGTGGGGTACTAGATCTCAACGAAGTAGGCATTGCAGGCACGGTCAATCAGGTCCTTGCTGAGCGCAGGCGGTACGTTCAGGTAGCGGGCGATGTCGCGCAACTGATCCACGATGTCGCGGGGATGGCAGGCTCGCCTGGGACGGTTGGGTTTGAGGTAATGCTCTTGGATCAAGTAGGTTAGTCCTCCATCATCGTAAGGCACATCTTTTTCCGCACATACCCGCCGGAAGATCTCGCGGTATTCGTCCCAGGTGGGGTCTTTGACCTCAATCTTGTGGCGGATGCGTCGCAGGAAGGCTTCATCCACCAGGTCGCGAGGGGCCAGGTTAGTTGCAAAGACGATCAGCACGTCAAACGGGACCTCGATCTTGCGGCCAGTGTGGAGTGTCAGGTAGTCCACGCGCTTCTCCAGAGGCACGATCCAGCGGTTGAGCAGGTCGCGGGGGCGGGCTTGCTGGCGGCCAAAGTCGTCAATCAGCAGCATGCCGCCGTTGGCCTTCACCTGAAAAGGGGCCTCGTAATATTTGTTGTTTTCGTCGTACACCAGATCGAGTGTCTCCAGTGTTAGTTCTCCACCGGTGATGATGACCGGTCGCTGGATGCGCACCCAGCGCGGGTCGTGAGTCCGGTCGGTGGCGGACGAAGCCTCCACCAGCACGTGATTGACGTAATCAAAGAGTCTGATGACCTGACCGCCCACCTCCATCGCGTAGGGGATATATATTACGTCGCCCAGCATCATCTGGCCGATGCTTTCGGCGATGACGGTCTTGCCATTGCCTGGATGACCAAAGAGGAAGATGGAGCGGCCTGAGTTGACCGCCGGGCCCAGTTGGGCGAAGGCTTTCTCGCTGATGACCAGGTGGGCCAGAGCCTGGCGCATCGTGCGCTGGTGGACGACGACCTTGCCCAATGGTTGGCGGTGGATTGCTTCAGTATAGGCTTCCAGCGTGACGGGCGCGGGGCCAGCGTATTGGCTACGATCGAGTGCCTCCCGCGCCATCGTGCGCCCTTTGTCGGAGATGGCGTATTGGTAGGCTGCTTCTGCGAATCCTCCGGTTCCTTTCACTTCGCACAATTTCTCGCGCTTGAGAAATTCCAGCACCTGTTCTACCACGCCGGGGTAGGGGAGTTTCATGCGTTCGGTTAGTTCGTAGCCCGAAAGGTTGCCTTCGGAGTACATGATCTTGAGCGCCAGGTCGGTCAGAAAGCCCAGATCCAGTCCCGTCTCCTTGATCGAGGTCGGTGTGCGCGGCACGAAAGGAGTTGAGACCGGGGAGGTTGATGCACGTTGTTCCATGTTTTGGTATTCCTATCTTCTCTACCGTACATTTTCACCGAGCTGCGCGGGTTGGAAGAAAAAGTACACGTCAAAAGGCAACCCACGTTTCAACACGTGCTTGAGCCAGTCAAGACCAAGACGAAACAAGCTCTTGTCAACCCGGTCGGTGCAGTCAATGAGCCCGGTTTTGCCCCGAGCAACGACAAACAAACCAAAGCATATCATCCAGATGTAGGCCAGGCACGCCGCAATCAAGAGCCGACTGACGCGGATGGGGTCAGAGAGATGACTTTTGTTAATGTGAAAACCACGACTTTTCTGGTCGGAGAAGAAGGTTTCGATACGAAAGCGGCGCTTGTAGAACCAGCAGGCCCGGCTGCCATTGGGCAAGTTCGTGATCAAGTAGATGGGCTCTTCGTAGGTGGCTCCCCACCACGCCGCCAGATTGAGCGACAGAGCTGCTTTTTGGGTGAAAGCGACCTGGTAGGCAGTCACGAGACTCCCCTTCTGCTTGGAATAGGTACCCACTTTGCGCCAGAGCTGCCCTTGCCGCACCTTGATATTGGGGGCCGTCCGCAACACGAAAGACCAATCGGTCTGAGTTTGCACCCATTCCACCATCTCCGTGTCGTCATACTCTGAAGTGACCCCCTTAGATTGGACACTTTTTGGGCGATTTTTAGTTCAATTCGAAGGCCAGAGCCTGCTCCTTTTGCCACTGCTCCTCGAACTCGGCCGGGGTGAGGTAGCCCAGCGAGGAATGGATACGCTTGTGCATGTACATGTCATCGAGAAAGCGACCTAACTGACGGTAGGCATCATTGTAGTCCAGGTACTCTGAAAGGTCAACTTCTTCTTCCTTGATCGTCCGTATGAGACGTTCAGCGTAACCATTCTGCCAGGCTGCGCCCACATCGGCCATGCTGATCTGGACATTAACATCCTGAAGGACCTAGGTATAGGCAGTCGCCGCGTACTGGACGCCTTGGTCAGAGTGATGGATTTCTGGCGCAGGGTGCCTGACCAGCGCTCGTTGCAGTGAGGTCAGGGTCAACGTGTAATCCAGGCTGCGTCCCACATGCCATCCGCGAATGGAGCGGGTGAACACATCCATATAGTGACGCAACACCAGGCGTCCGATACGTCCTAGTCCGTTTATGGCTATTCTTTTCATGTCTATCCTCCTGTTTGTTGATACATATCCTATTCAGAATCGCACCGGTCTCACGTAAGATTGCTTGCCCGCAAAGAGAGCGGCACTGCCCAGTTCTTCCTCGATGCGCAAGAGTTGATTGTATTTCTCGACCCGCTCGCCCCGGGCAGGAGCACCGCTTTTCAGATGTCCGGTGTCCAGCGCGACCGTCAAGTCGGCGATAAAGCTGTCCACGGTCTCCCCACTGCGATGGGACACAAAGGCCCCCCAACCGGCCCGCGTGCACATCCGCACCGCGGCGACGGTCTCGGTCAATGTCCCGATCTGGTTGAGCTTGATCAGGGCAGCGTTAGCAACGTCCTCGCGGATACCCCGACTGATGCGCTCTACGTTGGTCACAAATAGATCGTCGCCCACCAGCTCAATGATTCCACCCAGGCGGGCGTTGAGATTTTTCCAGCTATCCCAGTCGTCCTCGGCCAGTCCATCTTCCAAAAGCACAAAGGGATAGGCGTTGACGAGTTTTTCGTAATAGTCCACCATCTCCCCGGCAGAGACTGTGCGCTTTTCGGTGCGCAGGTGATACCGGCCACCCTCAAAAAACTCGCTTGAGGCCGGGTCCACGGCAATGCCCACGTCGGCGCCTGGTCTGAGACCGGCCTTTTCGATACCCTGCACGATAAACTCCAGAGGTTCCTCGTTCGAGGATACCTCCGGGGCAAATCCCCCCTCGTCGCCGACCCCGACCCGGTGCCCCTTCTCCATCAGCACGCTGCGCAGGGCATGATAGATCTCGCTCCCCCACTCCAGGGCCTCCCGGAAGCTGGAGGCTCCATAAGGCGCGATCATGAATTCCTGAAAGTCGGCCCCCTGCCAGCGGGCGTGGACCCCGCCATTCAAGATATTCATATTCGGCACGGGGAGGCGAGTGGCATTGGGGCCGCCCAGGTAGTGGAACAGCGGCAGATCGGCGGCTATGGCCGCTGACCGAGCCACGGCCAGGGAGACCCCCAGGATGGCGTTGGCGCCGAGTTTCGCCTTGTTGGGCGTGCCATCCAGGGCGATCATGGCCTCGTCAATGGCAGCCTGGGACCGGGCGTCCTGACCGATGAGTTGCGGCGCGATCGTTTCGTTTACGTGCGCCACAGCTTTCTTTACCCCCTTGCCTCCAAAGTGCTTGAGGTCGCCATCGCGCAACTCGACCGCCTCATGGACGCCGGTCGAAGCCCCTGACGGTACGGCTGCCCTGGCCTTGACGCCGCAGGCGAGGGTACACTCTACTTCTACTGTGGGATTGCCGCGAGAGTCCAGGATCTCGCGAGCTCGCAGTTTGACAATCGAGTTGTCCATACGAATCTCTCCTTCTGCTATTTGTTGGCCACCTCACCAGAGGGAGGGCCAAAGTCAATGATCTCCATGCGGTTTGTACCGCCGGTATACGGGGCCGAGAATCCTTGCGTGAGGAGCGCCAGGCCCTTTGCCAGCCCGTGCTGCTCAAGCCAGTCCCGGGCATACGCTTCCCAGCTTACCGGGTGCTCGGTCACCTGCACAGGATAGACACCGTAGGAGAATTGTAAATTCTGACACGTTGTTTCATTACGGCTGGGAGCCACGATCCACATCGGGGGCCGGAAGCGGCTGATACTACGCGCGGTTGCGCCGCTCTTGGTGGGAGTGACCACGACGGTAGGGGCAATGCGTTCTACGACACTCTGGACGCTCAAGGCGATGAGATCCTCCGCACTGACTCCTTTGCCCGCCACGGCGGTCATGAGAGTCTCGCGCACTGGCTGGTCGTTGCGGTACGCCTCGGTGACCTCGGCGATGTGGGCCATCACAGCCACGGCTTGCTCCGGGCAAACCCCTATAGCCGACTCCTCGGAAAGCATGACACAGTCAGTGCCGTCGAGGATGGCGTTGGCCACGTCCGTGACTTCGGCCCGGGTGGGGCGCGTGTTCTCCACCATGGATTCGAGCATCTGGGTAGCGGTGATGACCGGCTTTCCCAAAAGATTCGCCTGGTGGATGAGGCGTTTCTGAACCACGGCAATCTCCTCAATGGGGATCTCTACCCCCAGGTCACCGCGGGCGACCATGATCCCGTCCGCAGCCTCCAGAATGGCATCCAGGTGTTTCAAAGCCAAGGAGCGTTCGATCTTGGCGATGATAAAAGGCTCATAGCCCACGGCGGCCGCAGCCCGGCGCACGGCCTCAATGTCCTCTGGCCCCTGGACAAGAGATTGGCTGACCGCATCCACGCCTTGTTCCAGAGCAAAGTTCAAAATTTCGTGGTCGTGAGCAGTGAACACACTGATGCCAAGGTCAATGCCGGGCAGGTTAACGCCCTTGTGGGAGCGCAATTGCCCTCCCACCAGAACCTGGCAGTGAATCTCCTGGCCCTCTACCTTCTTCACCTCAAGCCGAATGAAACCATCGTTGAGGAAAATGGTATCCCCTGGCTTTACCGCCCTGGGCAGGTCCGCCAAGCTCACCGAGACGCGCTGAGCGTCGCCTTCGATCTCCTCGGTCTGCAGGATGAAGGACTGGCCGCGCTTCAGCTCGATTGGCTCCTGGGCCAGGTGGCCGATGCGTATCTTGGGACCGGGCAGGTCGGCCATGATGGTCACCCGTCGCCCGACTGCGGCGGCCGCGGCGCGGACATTGTCCATCATCTTCCGATGACTCTCGAAATCACCGTGGGCAAAGTTGAGACGCGCCACGTTCATACCGTTGGCGATCATACGTCCCAGAGTCTCACGGGACTCGGAGGCTGGCCCGATGGTGCAGACGATTTTGGTTTTCTTGGCCGGTAAATCCACTGTCCTAACCCTCATGGTAAACGGCCAGGGCCTGCTTCACGCTCTTGTTCTCCACGGATACCGCATAGATGGCATTGCAGAAGCGGACAGCCTCCTCCAGAGGGAGTTGATGGATGTTGCGCCCGGTGGCGTTACCGGCAGCGCCACTGATGTGTATCTGATCGTGCAGACGGGTCAGAAACTCTTCCGCTTTCACTCCCTTGCCGCCAGCGCAGATCACCTTGGTGTGCCCCGCAGCCAGAATGGTTTCCCTGAAACATTCGGCCACATCGCCCTCTTTAGTCGCCGGGTAGTTCACCTTTACAACGTCGGTACCCAGAGAAGCAGCGACACCAGCCGCTCCGGCGATGAGATGCGGGTCGTGTTCATCACTGACTGCCTGGCCTCGCGGATAGGCCCATAGGACGGTGACCAGCCCCATCTGGTGGGCCTCAAAGATGATCCGGCTAGCCTCGGTCAGCATCTCGCGCTCGAACTCACTGCCCGGGTAGATGGTGTAGCCAACCCCCACGATCTTGAGGCCGGACTGCTCCCGAAAGCGAGCCAGTTGCTCCATAGTATGCCACTGGCGGCTGACAGGGTCTCGTTGACCAGTCTTGACCAGGTTGGTCTTGCCGTTGAGTTTGACCAGGTACGGGATGTCGGGATAATCAGCGCCATAGCGGGCGATGAGCCCGAGGTGGGTGGCAAAGGCCCCAATCCGCGCTTTGCTGGCGATCTGGAACAGATGCTCCGGGTTTGCGTCGTCTGGGGAGATCCCTGGCCCGAAAAAGTCGTCGTTCAAGTGCTCGACCTTCTGATCGCCGGCCATGAGCATGACGCGACCTATGTTGCTGGTCAGAACACGGTAATTGCCGATAAAAGTATCCCGCGCGCTGGCGGGGACATCAAGAGGTACACGTACTTTCAATGTGTCATTCATCATATCCTCCTCATTTGTCTTCAGATGTCCAAAAAGTGAACCTCGATCTTGTCTAGCAAGCGATCTATATCCTCGCAGGTAAAGAGCCCCGTGCCCGGCTTCTCGGCCGTGCCACTGCCGCAGCAGACCCCCAGCCGCAAGGCGTCGGCCGGGCCCTTGCCTTGAGCGAAGGCGGCCACCAGCCCGCCGACCAGAGCATCCCCCGCCCCCACCGTGGAGCGTACTTGCACCTGAGGAGCCGTCGCATGACAGGTGTTCTCCGGCCCCACCAGTATCGCCCCTTCCCCGCTCAGGGAAACGCAGACGTAGGTCACGCCCCCACGTTGCAGACGCCGCCCCTCCTCGGCCACTGCGCTGATGCTGGGCAACTGGCGTCCGCAGAGCGTCTCCAGCTCGTAGCGATTGGGCTTTATGAGGAAAGGGTGGTGGGACAGTGCATGGTCCAGTATCGGCCCTTTGGTATCCACCACCGCCCGGGCCTCGCGCTCGCGCAGCCGTCTCACCAGATCACCGTAGATTTGCTCTGGCACACCAGCGGGGAGAGAGCCGGTCAGGACGCCCAGCCCTCCGTGGGCCGCTTCGAGAAAGCTGCTCGTCACCTGTTCGAGGGCCTCTGATCCCACATTGGGCCCGATCCCGTCCAGCTCATACTGGACATGGGGGTTCTTTTCGAGGATAGTACAGTTGATTCGAGTTTCTCCGGGCATCCGGATGGCCTGGAGATTGTCCAGTTGATCCCCGAGAAGCCGCTCAACCAGGACGCCGATCTCCCCGGCCAGGATACAAAAGTTGGTCGCGGGCAGGCCAAGCCGTTTGAGCGCGCGCCCCACGTTGACGCCATTGCCGCCGGGGTCGAAGCGGGTGTGGTCCGCCCGCACTTTTTGATCTGGCACCAGGCTCTCAAACTCGTAGCTCACGTCCAGGCAGGGGTTCAACGTCAGCGTGGCGATGGGTGGAAGGGTCTGCTTCTCCATTGGGCTACCCCTTGACCGAGGCTTGATCGGCGACGGCCTGCGCAGCCTTCTTCGCTGCCTCGGGATCGCCCAGGTAGGTCTTGCGGATTGGCCCGAGATCGGCGTCCAGGTCATACACCAGGGGGATGCCGGTGGGTATGTTCAGTCCCACGATCTCTTCCTTCGACAGATTGTCCAGATACTTGACCAATGCCCGGAGGCTGTTGCCATGCGCCACGATGAGCACGCGCTTGCCGCTCTTGACCTGCGGGGCAATCGTGTCCTGCCAGTAAGGCAGAAAGCGGACCAGGACATCTTTGAGGCTCTCCGTCCGCGGAATTTCGTCTTTCAAAAGGCTGGCGTAACGTCGGTCCCGGCCGGGATACCTGGCGTCACCTTCCTCAAGTGCAGGGGGAGGGGTGGCGTAGGAACGGCGCCATATATGCACTTGCTCCACACCGAGTTTCTTTGCCGTTTCTGCCTTGTTGAGGCCTTGCAGCGCGCCGTAGTGCCGTTCGTTCAGACGCCAATGTCGCACGACGGGCAGCCACATCTGGTCTATTTCGTCCAGCACGATCCACATCGTTCGAATCGCGCGCTTGAGGACAGAGGTATAAACGAGATCGAACTCGTAGCCCCCCTCGCGCAAGAGTTTGCCTGCACGATGGGCCTCTTGGATGCCTTGTGCGCTCAAGTCCACATCCGTCCAACCCGTGAAGCGGTTCTCCAGGTTCCACTCGCTCTGGCCATGCCGTAGTAAAACGAGTTTGTACATGTCACTGCTCCGTATCTACTCTTGGGTCCTTTTCAGTTTTCTTGATGATACGATCTAATTTCGAGAACAGGGCTTTGCGCTCCTCATCCAGGCGCGCCTGGGTGATCGCGCCGATGTTGAAGCGCAGCACGGGTTCAGTGTGTGAGGCACGTGCGTTGAACCACCAGTCCGGGTAGTCTACTGACACTCGTCCAGGTGATCGATCTGCCCATCTTCATACTCGGCTTCCACAGGGCCTTGAGCACCCAATCGCGATCCGAGACCCGGCAGTTTATCTCGCCGCTGGTGTGATAGTTTTGGAATGAGGCCAGCATTTCGGACAGGGGGGCTTGTCTCCGGCCAAGACCAGTGCCTGTTGAAGTAGCCTGTGAAGCAAGAAGCACCTGGTAGATCAGTGATAACACCTGATCTTGAGCGGACAGATGCTCCAAGATGGCACGGATTTCTTCTTCGGCCTTCTGGTTGATCAGATAGTCGTTGTGAGCTTCCAGCCGGTCCCTGGCCTCCTGGCGCCTTTGGCTCATCATAATGATAGGACCCGTGTAAGCCGCCTGCAGTGAGAGAACCACGTTCATCAGGATAAAGGGATACGGATCCCAATGGCGAATCCAGGCTATGGTGTTGAGGATGACCCAGAAGACCAGGAAGGTAGATTGCATGACAATAAACTTCCAGGATCCAACCGTATTCACCAACCGGTCGGCCATTTCCTGGCCAGAGGTCAGTTGCCCCTCAAAGATCTCATTGACGTTCTTGACCGGAGGATGTCTATGTTTGAACGGTTCAGGAAAATGTAGTGATCTCAATGCGTTCCCCCTCTCGTATCAAAGCGATTATACGCCAAGTGCCCGTAGGGTGCGCAGAAAGCTGAGGAGTATCTTCTCAATATTCCGGGGTAGAGTCGGTTCTTACAGATTTCTGACGTTTCTTTAACGGCAAGATAACGAGCGCGTGGTACAATCACGGCAATTGTCTCTC
>Ga0315543_1000459_pt1 | contig 49415 bp, 47 predicted proteins | sample SalMarSW160210MG_2_FD_203098 | JGI IMG/M metagenome (GOLD analysis project Ga0315543, IMG submission 203098) | Salt marsh sediment microbial communities from the Plum Island Ecosystem LTER, Massachusetts, United States - Salt Marsh Sediment SW1601-210 ...
TCTATCTTGCTTAAATATGAATAATCAATGCCGACCCTGTCAGCCAGTTTCCTCTGGCTGAGGCCGGCTCTATTCCGTAATTGCCTTAACCTTGCCCCGAACTCCATGCTCTCCATCAGCCGCTACTATTTACCCGGACTATCCTCCTAAAACACTTACTATATAATGTGTTGAATTAAAAGTCAATCCCCTATATGTCCTATGCCCTATAACAAACTTTCCCACACTAGTACATTACGCCTAATGTACTATATGTTGAATCTTTAGTCAATACCCTCCTATCTCACCTTTCTGAGACCAACCGGTTCATCATCGATTTGACCATGTACCAATAAATTACCCTTATGCATAATATATATTGATGAAAGGGTATTATTGGATGTAAAATGCTGAAAATATAGCTTACTGATAATTAATATAAATTAAGGTAAACGAGTATGGACTGGTTATCCCCTGTTAAAAGCTTCTTCGATTTTACTATACCGATTATCGACAATGTGCCGGTAATTAGAGCAATATTGGGCTTTGTTCTGGTCTTCTTTCTTCCCGGCTTTGCCTGGACACTGGTTATTTTCAAAAAGGTAAATTACATAGAGAGGATAGCCCTATCTTTTGGTTTATCGATAGCTCTGGTAACATTGAGTGTTCTCCTTGCCAACGTTATATTCAACATTAGAATCACGGGGCTTAACTCATTTCTGACGATTATCATAATTACCGTAGTGCCACTGGTAATATATTATATAAACCGCATCCGCAGGAAAAAGAGTAAAGGGCAATAGACTGAAAACTCCGACACTACAGAGACCTAAAACCCTTTAGTTACACTAAATTATTGCTCTCTTCTTATCTTTTCGGCTTCTTTCTCAATAGCTTTTCTATCTGATTTACATTGCCAGACTAAAACATCCATAATATGAAATGCTAATCCAATACCCCAACCACCTAACGGGAAAATAAACCATGGAAATCCACCACCGGTAACTGCCCATATAATTAACAGGAAAATATTCACGCAGACATAAACGACGATATGTGTGTAAAGGTTTTTCTTCGCCTTAACTCTTTTCTTCGCTTCTTCATAAATTGCCTCTTCAGTCATTCTGCCTGTAATTTTCACGCCTCCACTCACTAAAATATAACGGAATTATACTATTACATCATAAAATATGTTTGCTTTTACCCGTTAAACCACCACAGGAATCAATTGCCAGTGAGTGTCAACTTTTCAAGACTGGATATTCCTCTAATGCCACTAAGCATTATTATGTCTATTGACAGTATGGTGTGCGACGAGTATACTTTAGCTTCAACATGTAAATAATCCTGTAGTAAAATTAGACTGAATCATCTTGCACTTTATTCAATCGGAGGTGAAGATGAAGACACAGAAGGCACTGAGACTGTTAAAAGAAGCAGCGATAGGAGGTGCCTTTTTATTTGAACCTGGCAGCAAGCATGACTCCTCAGTATTGAAGGAGGCAGGAGATGAAAAGTGATGAACTAACCAACCTGACAGATACCCTCCTGGATAATCTTCTATGTGTTGCCATGGTCCTTAAGAAAGGAACCAGAGAGATAGTTGCATCCAACGCACAAGCCAGAAATATAGGCGCTATCCCCGGGGAAAAATGTTACGAAATATATGGCCAGGAGAATAAACCATGCCAGTTTTGCCTTGCCCCGGAAGTATGGGAAACAGGAGAACCAAGGCAAATAGAATCCGTTAAGAGCGGTGATAAATACTATGAACTCAGGTGGGTGCCATATAACGAAGAACTGTATATCCATTATATCACTGACATCACCGCCCACAAGCAGACCGAGGAGAGATTAAGGCAGTCTGAAGCCAGATTTCTTGACCTGTATTACAGTGCACCGGTAGCATACTACTCAGTCGGTACAGATGGTTTTATAAAAGCTGCAAATAAAGCAACCGAGAGTTACGTCGGCTATGGGCCAGGAGCGCTACTGAATATGAACGTTCTGGACCTTTATGCCGAAGAATCAAAAGCAAGGGCGAGCGAAATATTCGAGCTATTCAAACAGGGCATATCTGTATCAAGCGAGGAGATGGTCTACCGGAGAAAGGACGGGCAGAAAGTCTACGGGTTGCTTTCTGTCACTCCAATCAAGGACGAGAATGACCGTGTATTGGCAAGCCGCTCGGTCGTGGTGGACATAACCGAACCCAAGCAATCAGATCTGGAGTATAAGACCATTATTCAGACTACTATAGATGGGTTCTGGCTTGCGGATACGCAGGGACGGTTTTTAGACGTAAATGACACCTATTGCCGACTAATAGGTTACAGCTGCGATGAATTACTGGAAATGAACATTTCCGATATCGAGGGGATTGAGAACCCAGAAGAAACGAAAGTACGCATCTCCAGGGTAATGGAAACCGGTGGAGACCGTTTTGAAACCCGCCACAGGTGTAAAGATGGCAAAATTGTCGATGTTGAGATTAGTGTTAACTATATTAACTTTGCTGGGGGGAGGATGTGTGTGTTTATACGCGACATCACCGAGCGCAAGCAAGTCGAGGAATCTCTGGCCAACGAAGCTATCCGGCGGCATATCCTGATAGAGCAGTCCAGAGACGGGATTGTTGTCCTTGATCAGAATGGTAACGTATACGAGTCCAACATACGATTTGCCGAGATGATAGGATACTCGCTCGAGGAAGTCAATCAACTCAATGTATGGGATTGGGAATACCTGTATCCGCCTGAACAGGTGCTTGAAATGATAAGAAGTGTTGACGAGACCGGAGACCATTTCGAGACAAAACACCGCCGTAAGGATGGTACTGCCTATGATGTTGAAATAAGCACCAATGCTGCTATATTTGCTGGGCAGAAACTGATTTTCTGTGTGTGCCGAGATATCACCGAGCGAAAGAGGATAGAGGATGTCCTCCAGGAAGAGCAAAGGAGATTAAGAGACGCTCTAGTAATGGGAAAAATAGGAAACTGGGAATATGATGTAAAGACCAAGGAGATGTACTGGGCTGAGGAGACGTACACTCTCTATGAACGCGACCCCGCCCTCGGACCACCCACCGAAGAAGAAGAACTGGCGTACTATTCGGCTGAACAGGTCAGTATGCTAAAAGATTATTCCGAGAGAATGATAAAAAACAAGGAAGAATTTCAGTATGACCTGGAGGCAACTCTACCAAACGGCACCAAGAAATATTTCGCGGCTGCGGCACATCCTATCCTGGACGAAAACGGGCAGGCTGTCAAAACATTCGGGACGGTACAGGACATCACCGAGAGAAAACAGCTGGAAGAGCTGTACATTACTCTTGCCAGAAATTCACCTATCGGCGTGTATATTTTCCAGGACGGGAAATACCGCTTCGTCAATCACCAGTTTGCCCAGGCAACCGGGTTCAGCGAAGAAGAACTCTTGAACATGCAACCCGGCGAACTCGTTCACCCCGAGGACAGGGAGAGAATAAGGAACGCGGCGACCCAGATGCTAAAAGGCGAACGTACCGCTCCTTATGAGTTCAGGGTCTACGGCCGTGACGGTGAACTCCATTGGGCTATGGAGACGGTTACTTCTATCTACTATGAGGGAAGACGGGCTACCCTGAGTAACTTTATGGATATAACCGAGAGAAAGAAGGCAGAAGAAGAACACGATAAAATGGAGGAGCAACTTATTCTTACCGACAGACTGGCTTCTATCGGTGAGCTCTCAGCCGGCATTGCTCATGAAATTAATAACCCGCTTACCGGAGTAATAGGGTTCTCCGAGCTGCTTATGGACAGAGAAGATGTACCCGATGACATAAAAGAGGACCTGAAGATAATAAACAGTGAAGCAAAACGTACCACTGAGATAGCCAGACACCTGCTTACCTTCTCCCGAAAGCAAGAGGTTCGGAAGACGGACAGCAATATAAACATTATTATCCAGAACGTCCTCGATTTGCGTGAATATGAACAGAGGGTTAGTAACATCCAGATACACACTTCACTTGCTCCAGACATACCTGAAATAATCGCCGACCCTTCGCGTCTCCAGCAGGTATTTTTCAACATCATCATTAATGCCGAGTTCTTTATGAAAGAAGCCCACGGTAGAGGAGACCTGACCATAACTACGGAAAGAGTGGGTGATATTGTAAGAGCGTCCTTTGCGGATAACGGTCCCGGTATCTCTCAGGATAATCTGGCTCATCTTTTTGACCCATTCTTCACCACTAAAGAGGTGGGTAAAGGGACCGGACTTGGTCTCAGTATCTGTTACGGAATCGTGACCGAACATGGCGGCAAGCTGTATACCGAAAGTGAACTGGGTAAAGGAACTACCTTTATCGTAGAACTGCCGATAACGGATACCGAGGAAAAAGGAGTAGAATAAGGTGGCCACATTAAAGGGTAAAAGAATACTGATAATCGAAGATGAGCAAGCTATATGCAGGTTATGCGATAGAGTCCTGACAGAAGAAGGATACGAAATCGAGATTACGAACAGCGGCGAAAAAGCCCAAGAGAAAATCGCAGAAAATCATTACGACCTTCTGTTTACGGATATCAGACTCTCAAACATGAGCGGGATAGAACTCTACGAATGGCTGCAAATAAATTACCCGGAAACGGCTGACCGGGTAGCGTTTACTACCAGAAGCGTAATCGGAGGCAAGACAAATAATTTCTTATCAGAATCGGGCAGGCCCCATTTATATAAACCGTTCGGGCCCGATGAGTTGAGGGCTTTTATTGAAAAAGCACTCAGGCATGGGGAAAAAGTAACAAATCAGGCAAAGGCATAACAATCTATTCGTCAATTTCCAGCAACCCGGTTATCAATACATTCGGTGTTTCACCCCCCCTCACAGGGACTTCAGTAAATTTTACAAACACCTCTTTTCTTTATAGAAATGTTACATTCAACATATATCGTTGTATATTTTTTTATATTCAGTAATGTTTTACCTTAAATATTTCTTGACAAAGGTGAAAACGGTATGTTATAAACATCATTAATTTTCAAACCTGTGTGATAAAAACAAATTTTCTTCGTAAAATATAGTATTGACAAACAAATATTTCCTGTGTTATAAGTCATAAACGTAGCATGGTGGGGGGGGGGGGTTGCTGGGGGGAGAAAAAGGCGGTATCCTTAATAGACATCATTGCTTACCTAAAGCATTGCCAGCGATGAAAGGGATAATATGCGTGCTTACATAATCAGAAGGCTCTTCTTGATGATACCCACCTTATTTCTTATCACCGTTTTAGTATTTCTTCTGGTTCGTTTTATTCCCGGCGACGTTATCGATATGATGCTTGCCCAGATGTCCGAGCAATCGGGAATGGGCGCGGAATTAACGGCAGATTTCCTCCGGGAAGCAATGGGCCTTGACCAACCCATCCTTACGCAGTACGGGCGATGGATGGGTTTTATACCAAACGCTGACGTTGACGGTGAATTCAAAGGAGTAGTTCAGGGTTACCTTGGTGAATCATTATGGAAGAATAAGCCTGTAGGCACAGAGTTACTCGAAAGGCTGCCGGTATCGGTCGAGCTGGGTCTTATTTCCATGATAACCGGCTGGTTACTGGCAATGCCTATAGGCATCTATTCGGCGCTCCGTCAAGACACGGCTTTAGACTATATAGGGCGGAGCTTTGCCATAATCATGCTTTCAGTCCCCGGTTTCTGGCTGGCAACCATGGTAATCGTTTATCCTTCTATCCTGTGGGGCTGGACACCTTCTCTGGAATATCTCCCCCTTATTAAAAACCCAGGGGGGAACCTATTGCAATTTCTGCTACCGGGTTTCCTGATGGGAACGCAGATGTCCGGCTCATTAATGAGGATGATTCGTACCATGGTACTGGAGGTAATGAGACAGGACTACATCAGGACAGCCTGGTCCAAGGGACTCGCGGAGCGGACAATCATCATAAGGCACGCCCTGAAAAACGCGTTAATGCCGGTCGTTACCATAGCGGGAATGATGCTGCCCATGTTGATAGCCGGTTCGGTTATCATGGAGCAGATATTCTGCCTGCCCGGAGTGGGACGGCTTACATTTGAAGCTTTGGTTCAGAGAGATTATCCTATTATCTCCGGAATTAACCTTGTCATGGCTACCACCGTATTGATAATGAATCTGGTAGTGGATATTACATACGCTTGGATGGACCCCAGGGTACAGTATCGATAGGAGTAAATTGTACAATGGCAGACGCGCCAACAGCTACAACCATACAGGCAACGGAAATTCGTAAAAGACGCCATCCGGTAGTTGATTTCTTTATCAGGATGATTAAAGAAAAGCCACTCGGTACCATAGGACTGATTATCGTCATAGTCCTGCTTCTCGTCGGCATCTTTGCTGAGGTCCTTGCGCCTTACGGGTATAACGAGATTATTCTGGCAGACCGCCTGGATGGACCAACGATTAAACATCTCCTAGGGTGTGATAACCTGGGACGTGACCTGCTTAGCCGTATTATCTTCGGAGCTCGCATCTCTATGATTGTGGCTCTGGCCGGTTCCAGTATTAGCACAACGGTGGGTTTCATGGTGGGAGCTATATCCGGGTTCCTTGGCGGCAAGTATGATATGGTGGTACAGAGGTTTGTTGATGCTTGGATGTGTTTCCCCGGACTGGTCCTCTATCTAATCGTAATGTCTATTCTGGGTCCGGGGCTGCTTCAGGTTATTCTGGTATTAGGAGTATCAATGGGTCTCGGTGGCGGGTCACGTGTGACCAGAAGCGCCGTAATACGTATTAAAGAGGACGTGTATTTCGAAGCTGCGAAGGCTATCGGTGTTCCAACCTCACGAATACTTATTAGACATGTTCTCCCCAATGTATTACCTATCATGATTATCGGCTTTTCAACCGGACTTGGCGGTTTTATTCTCGCCGAGGCTTCACTGAGTTTCCTTGGTTTCGGCATTCCACCTCCGGTTCCCAGTTGGGGAGGAATGCTCAGCGGCACGGGACGCCAGTACATGCTTCAGGCACCCTGGATGGCACTATGGCCCGGACTCGCTCTGGCAGTGGTAGTATATGGTGTTAATATGCTTGGAGATGCGGTCAGAGACCTGTTCGACCCGAGGTTAAGGGGCGGTCTTGGACGCTATGGCGCACCCCAGGATAAACTCCAGAAGCTGGCGGAAAAGAAACAGGCAGAAGCCGAAAAGCAACGCCGATCTGCCTAGGCTCAAAGATGAGCGACTCCGAAAAGAGCGGCAATTTTATAGAAACGAGGTGATTTGAGATCGCAGAGAAAATAATCGAAATCGAAGACCTCAGGACATATTTCTACACGGAAGAGGGAGAGGTCAGGGCAGTCGACCGCCTTTCGTATTATGTCGATAAGGGAGAGTCCGTAGGTTTAGTCGGTGAAAGCGCTTGCGGTAAAAGCGTAAGTGCTCTCTCGATTCTTCGCCTTATCCCCTATCCGCCGGGTATCATCGTCGGCGGTAAGATTATGTTCAAGGGGCAGAACCTCCTCGAGTTAAGCGATGAAGAGCTTCGTAAAGTAAGGGGCGCTCAGATTGCCATGGTCTTTCAGGAGCCGACCACATCGCTTAACCCGGTGCTTACCGTCAAGCTTCAGCTGGCAGAATCCCTGGAGCTTCACCGCGGGATAAGCAGAGCAGAAGGCGTTGAAGAAGCAGTAAGATTGATTAAGCTGGTCGGCATACCGGACGCAGAAAGGCGGGCTTCGGATTATCCTTACCAGTTCAGCGGAGGCATGCAGCAGCGTATCATGATGGCCATGGCGCTCGCCTGCAACCCTGACCTTATCATTGCCGATGAGCCTACCACCTCGGTAGACGTTACCGTTCAGGCTCAGCTCCTGGAATTGATAGACAACTTGAGAAACCAGTTCGGCACAGCGGTAATACTAATCACCCATAACCTCGGAATAGTCGCACGCTATGTCGACCGTGTAAACGTTATGTACGCCGGTCGTCTTGTCGAATCGGGCCCTACCGACGCTATATACAGTGAACCGAGACACCCCTACACTCTGGGACTGATAGGCTCGGTACCCCGGTTGGACTTACCCCGAAAGCGCAAGCTATACGTTATCGACGGTTTACCGCCTCATTTAGCTCACCTGCCCAAGGGTTGTTCTTTCTCTCCCCGATGCCATTTTGCTATCGAACAATGTTTCGAAGAGAAACCGGAGCTCGAAGAGATCGGCGAAAACCACTATTCCGCTTGCTGGAGAAGAGAAGAGGTAGATTTATTTAAGAGGGAAGTCTAATGGCACAAAATGACAACCTGGTTGAAATAGAAAATTTATACATGTATTTCCCGGTACTTGCCGGAGTTATGAGGAGGAAGGTAGGCGATGTCAAGGCAGTAGACGGGGTTAGTTTTAATATTAAAAGGGGAGAAACACTGGGACTGGTAGGAGAAAGCGGATGCGGCAAGACCACCACCGGACGCTGTATCCTTCAGCTTTATAAAATTACCAGCGGTAAGGTGGTTTTCAATGGCAGGGAAATTTCCAATCTGAATACCAAACAAATGCGACCTGTCCGGAAAGACATGCAGTTGATATTCCAGGACCCCTATGCCTCACTCGACCCCCGTATGACAGCCGGTAATCTTGTCGGTGAACCGATGCTGGTTCACAAGCTCGTAAAGGGGAAAGAATATAACGAGCAGGTTGACGAGTTATTCCGGCTGGTACAGCTGGAGCCTTTCATGGCGGAACGTTATCCCCATGAGTTCAGTGGTGGCCAGCGACAGCGTTTAGGCATTGCCCGGGCACTGGCGACAAGACCCGACCTAATCATTGCCGATGAACCTGTTTCAGCACTCGATGTCTCAATCCAGACACAGATTATTACGCTACTGATAAGACTACGAGAAGAACTGAATCTCACCTATCTCTTTATTGCCCATGACCTTTCAGTAGTCCGTCATATCAGTGACCGGGTGGCGGTTATGTATCTGGGTAAGATTGTGGAGATTACTAACAGCGACGAGCTTTATGATAATCCACTTCACCCTTACACTCAAGCATTACTCTCGGCAGTCCCCATACCCGACCCTATTGTTGACCGCCAGCGAAAACGGGTATTACTTACAGGCGATGTACCCAGCCCTATTAATCCTCCTCCTGGTTGTAACTTCCACCCCAGATGTCATATGGCAATCGACATATGCAAGGAGGAGACGCCGGAATTCCGGGACATTGGCGGAAATCACTGGGTTGCCTGTCACCGGGTCTAAACTGTTAGAGCTTAGGAAAGCAGCGAGCCCTGCCGGCAGATGGAGAAGCGGAGGTTGTTTTTCCACCATATGCGGTTTTTTTTATTTTTACCGCATTTAAGATACCCAGAGTATATAACCGGACTCAGGTAATTTATGTCTAAATCAAAGAGAAGGAAAATAGATAAAAAAGCAGCGGAGCAGACTGCCGAGCTACAGGCCCCTGAAGGCGGTTTACAGGGCAAACGAACTGCTATTATTATCACTGCGGTTTTTATACTCCTGATAGCAATCATAGTATTGATTAACCACTATTTCAGCGAGGACCAGAAATATTACCGCATTAACGTAGTCACGGTGGACGACGTTAGTATCCGCATGGACGAATTTATCAGGAGATGTCATGCCACCGGCTCCGACCCTATGAGTATGCTGACCAACCTTACTCAGGAGATAATCATTAGAAAAGAAGCGGAACAGCTCGAACTGGAAGTCAGCCCTCAGGCAATAGACGAGAAACTGATGGAAATGGCACAGGGAATGAGTGGTAATATCACCCAGATCGAGTTCAGAGAATGGTACCGGCAGTGGATTAACGAAAGCGGACTAAAAGATGAGGAATACAGGGAAATAACTGCCGCCAGTATACTGGCATCATATTTCCGTGAAGCAATATCAGCAATTACTCCCACGACAGCCGAGCATGTCCACCTCCAAGTAATCCTGCTCGATACTGAAGAAGAAGCGATTAAAATAAAGGAAAGACTGGATGCGGGAGAAAGCTTTGCCGACCTTGCCAGTGAACTATCGACAGACGCAATATCCAGACAGGAGGGAGGCGATTACGGCTGGATACCCGCCGGCGTTGCATTCGACGGCAGGTTTGATGAGATATTATTCGACCTCGATGTCGGCATTATATCCGAGCCTGTTCCTCTATATAACACAAGCATAACCGACCCCAACTCCCCGGCACTGGTCAACTTCTATCTATTTATGGTTTCGGAAAAAGCAGAAGCCCGGGAGATAGATGAAAGATACCTCAATACAATATACAGCCAAGCTTTTATGGATTGGATAAACGGTAAGATGCGCGATTATGATGTTGGGTTCCATGGAATTAACAACGGATTTGACTCAACTACTTATAGCTGGGTAAACTGGCAATTACAGAAACTGGTACAATAATAACTCTTCCGGTACTGATAAAGACCGGCTCCGGCTAATAAAGCGGGTAAAATAAAATGATAAGAGTAAAAAACCTAACCAAATACTACGGAAAACGTCTTGCAGTAGATAATATCAGCTTTAATGTGGAAAAAGGAGAAATCGTGGGTTTTCTCGGTCCAAACGCGGCGGGAAAAACAACCACGATGCGTATTCTTACCGGTTTTCTGGCGCCAACCCGGGGCGAGGCATGGGTCGCCGATTACAGCCTGCAGAATAATTCACTCGAAGCACGGCAGCATATCGGTTATTTTGCCGAGTCAGTGCCCTTATATACCGATATGACCGTGCGCACCTACCTCGACTTCTGGGCTAAACTCAGGGGGCTGGACAACGACAGGATAGAAACCAGAATAGACGACGTGGTTGACCTATGCCACCTCGAAGAATATGTAGACGTGTATATCGGCAAACTATCCAAAGGATTCAGACAGAGAGTCGGTATAGCTCAGGCAATCATCCATGAGCCGGAGGTACTGATAATGGATGAGCCGACGGTTGGTATCGACCCAATCCAGGTATCAATGACGAGGCAGATCATCAAGGAACTGGGAAAAGACCGCACCGTTCTGCTTTCCACCCACATACTGCCTGAGGTAAGCATGACGTGCGAACGGGTAATTATCATCCACGAAGGCAAAATAGTGGCTGAGGACAGTATAGATAACCTCTCTTCACTGGTTGGCGGTTCGAGGCGTATCCGCCTTGAAGTAAAAGGACCACCCGATGATGTTGCCAGGAGTCTACGCCGGATTAAAGGTGTCAGTAAGGTCAACCTCCAGGGCGAATACCATATAGTCGAATATCCGGTCAATCAGGACCTGCGGAGTAAGATAACGGAGACCGTGGTTGGCGGCGGCTGGACTCTCCTTTCCATGGAAGCCCTGACCATGAGTCTCGAGGATGTCTTCCTCAAACTGACTACCGAAGAGGAAACGGAGAGGTGAAAAATACGCTGACTATAGCCAAGAAAGAACTCAAATCATACATAGCATCGCCTATGGCATATATCGTTGCCTGTATCTTCCTGGCGTTGGCCGGTGTCTTTTTCAGCATTTTCAGCCCGTCTACCTATCTTGAAACAAGCCTCAGCGGTTTCCTGAGTAATATCAGTCTGGTACTGTTACTGCTCGCCGCGGTGCTAACCATGCGCCTGATAGCCGAAGAGAGGAAACTGGGCACACTCGAGCTGCTGTTGACGGCACCCGTAAGAGACAGCGAACTGATAATGGGAAAGTTCCTTGGCAGCCTGGGTATGCTCTCCATTATGCTGATACTCACCTTCTATTATCCTATCCTTCTGGTAATCTTCGGCGACCCTGATATTGGTCCAATTATCACCGGTTACCTCGGGATTTTCCTTCTCGGCTGTACCTGCCTTTCGGTAGGAATCTTCGCTTCAACATTATCTTCAAACCAGATTGTCTCCGCAGTTGTCGCCGGGGGTATCCTTTTTGCCCTGTGGTTTATCGGTCAAGCCGCTACTTTCCTGCCCGAAGCACTGGGGGATATCATTAACTATTTCTCGCTCTCTTATTACTTCCCTGATTTTGTCACGGGAATAATAGATACCAGAGGAATAGTTTATTACCTGAGTATCACCCTCCTGTTCCTTTTCCTGGCAATCAGGTCAATTGAAAACAGCAGGTGGAGCTAGATGAGAACAACCCCTACAATATATCAATATACCGGGCTGCTAGCCGGACTGGGGCTAGCAGCCATAATTGCAGGTCTCATACTTCTAGTAGTGCTGCCCGAACTGGAAATCGCCGCCTGGATAATACTGGGACTGGGAGCATGTCTCCTGGCGGCGGCGTTTATTATCGATTTCAGAAAGGTCAGTGGCGCTGTTACCGGTAAGCGCGGCAGGTTCAGCACGGGCACCACCGTGATGGTCTCTGTTTTTATCGGCATCACGCTGCTGGTGAATGCTGTCAGTATAGGCAACTTCAAGCGATTCGATACCACCGGTCTATCCCAGTTCACATTAACCACCCAGACAAAGGATGCCCTCGCCGAAATGGACATGGATGTAGAGGCGATATGCTTCTTCGTCCCCGGTGACCCGTTTGGAATCGGGGTCGATTTCACCACTTTTGTCAGTATTTTACTGGAAGAGTATCAGGCCTATACCGACCATCTGAGTTTTCAAATTATCGACCCTGATGAACACCCGGATGAGGCAAGAAAGTACGGCATAACCCAGTACCAGTCGGTCGTATTCGAGAGTGAACTTGGCGGTCGCCTGGTATTTCCGGACGAGATTCTCCAACAGGCGGAGCACTCCTTCACCAGCGCTATACTGGAGGTTACCGGTGTCGCCCAGAAAACGGTTTACTTCCTTACCGGGCACGGTGAAAGCGATATCAACGGAGAATACGCCTACGCCAGGCAGGGACTTCTGGACAACCTTTATAACGTTAGAGAGCTCGACCTGATGGTTTTCGGAGGCATACCCGCAGATTGTGCCGTTCTGATTATCTCGGCTCCCCAAAGGCCACTGACAACAATCGAACTCGAAATTATCCAGGACTACCTGGAACAGGACGGCTGGTTGATAGTACTGGTGAATCCTGACCCTCCCGAGGGCATTGTACAGCTGCTTTCGTCCTGGTACATAGATATAAAGGACGGGACGCTCATCGACCCCGCGGCCTACGTATCTCCCAACCTGGATAATCCTCTAATATCCAGGACCAGAAACGAATTCGGTTTCTCAGAAATGTACTTCCCCGGTGCAACGGCAATCGACCCTCAAGCGGAAATACCCGACGATGTTTTCTTAATGCCGCTTTTCTATACCAGCGATAACAGCTGGCTGGAAACGGATTTTAACCCCATGGAAGAGCCGGAGTTTAATGAAGGAATCGAAGAAAAAGGCTCCAGGGCTATCGGAGTTCTCATCACCTTTATACCTCCTGAAGAGGACGAAGAAGGGGCTGCCGCAGAAGAAACAAAAAATACCCGCCTGATTATAGTCGGCGATTCCGATTTTGCCACAAACCAGCATTTTTACAATGCCGATAACGGCAACCTCTTTATCAATCTGGTAGAGTTTCTGACTGTCGGGAAGCAATTGATTTCAATCGAACGCAAGGTACTTCCCTACCGCAGGTTGATTATAGAGCCGGAAGAACAGACCATTATCCAGGTAACCAGCATAGGCCTGCTGCCGGCACTGGTACTGATAGCAGGTGCTATCATCTGGTGGCGAAGAAGGTAACCAGGCAAATCTATCTCAGGGAGGAAATCTCTTGAGGCTCCAGAACATCCTTATTATGCTGATAATTCTCCTTGCTATAGGAGGAGTTTTTTATTTTGTAAATGCTCCGGAGATACCCGAACAACCGGACCCGCAGCAGTTCGTCTGGTTGATAGAAATGGAGGAGATTGAACATATCGTTATAGACCTTCCCAATGAAAACAATAGCCAGTCATTTATCAAAATAAGTGAAGGAGACAAGTTCCCCTGGTACTTCGATGACCCGGAGAAATCGCCCGTCGATACACAGCGATGGGGAGGCGGAATACCATTGCTCCTGAGCGGTCCCGGAGCCGGCAGAATTATCGCGGAAGATGCTCCGATAGAAAAACTCACCGAGTTCGGCTTTACCGAACCGCAGATGATAATAACTCTGACACTTGAAGACGGGTACGTGATGACTATCGATGTAGGTGACGCCACACCTAACGGCGCCTACTATTACGTACGAGCCCCGAACACCAACGATGTGGCTCTGGTGGATTACACCTGGTATTACGTGATTGAAAGACTGGTACTGGAGCCGCCCTATGTCCCGGCCGAGGAAGAATAACGGATATAACTTCTCTGAGCTGATATTTCCAGTTTTATCCCCGCATCCCGGTAATACCTGCGACAATGCTACCTTACTGAGGAATGTATTTTTGCCACTCCGACAGGATTTGAGAGAAATGGGAGGGGACGTAGAAGAGGCCGGTTGAGCGCGGTTGGACAGGCTGGTGAAGTAATTTCATACTAGCTTCCGCGGGGGTTCTGCCCGCCTTATGACGGTTACAGCGCACGCAGGCGCTGACAACATTTTCCCAGGTATGCTGACCTCCCCGGAAACGGGGTATGACATGGTCAAAGGTAAGGTTCCGCGTTTCCTTGCCGCAATACTGGCAGGTATACCGGTCACGCTTGAAAACCTCGAGCCTGGTCAGCTTGCGTTCACGCCGCCGGGGACGTTTTATCATTGAAGCAATACGTATTACGGAAGGCACCGGAAAATCACGGTCTATCGAGTGAATAAAGCCGGAGCCGTTTTCCAGCATCTCGGCTTTATTCTGGTAAATCAATATCACTGCCCGCCGTACTCTGCAAATATTCAGCGGTTCATAGGTCTGGTTCAGCACCAGAACGGGAAGATTACTCATTATCGGACTTTCTTTCTACTCCAGTTAAAGGTTATTTTACTAGATAGCTTCCGAACACGCAAGCCGCGTTATGCACTCACCTGCAAAAGGAACCCCAGAACACCCGGTAATGCTGTCTTTTAACTATGCTTACCGGCAACATAGTTATGGGCTTCGATATGAAATATCAGGCTTATATGAGGGTCTATGAATCTCGATAGCGTCGGGCTGTCAAGCTCATCGGTCGAACAGTTTGTGGTAACAACCATCGGCAACTGAGCGTTATAACGGTAGTTGATAACCTGATAGAGCTTTTCCTGTGCCCACGGTGTAGTTGTCTGCTTACCAAAATCATCAAGGACGAGCAACGGCGCATTCTTCACACTCTCGAACAGCTGGTCGTAAGACACTTTGCTGTCCGGGCTGAAGGTAGAACGGAGGTGGTCAAGGAAATCCGGCACCACGATAAACAGAGCCGGCTGTTTATTCTGATAGCGGTAGTTAACGATAGCCGCCGCAAGGTGGGTCTTTCCGCAGCCGTTCACTCCCTGAAACACCAGCCAGCCATCGGGTGACTCAGCGAACTCCCGGGCCGAACGCAAGGCTTCCTTTAGATTCTCACGATATACCGCTTTATCTCTTTTCCAGTCGAAATTTTCGAATATCATTTCCTGTTGACGTTTAAACTCGGGCGACCAGCTGAAGGTCAGCAACAGCGATTTCGAATCATAAGCACACAGTTGATACGGCTCGGAGCTAACCAGCCGGGTGCGTATTCTCTCATCGAGTTCATCAATCGGGATAATAGAAACGATTACCGTGGGCAATTTATTATTGTAACGGTGACTTATCAACTGCTCCAGTTTTTCTTTTGCCCACGGCGTACTGGACTGGGCGCCTAAATCATCGAGAATTAGCACGGGCGTGCTGCGTACCTGCTCGAAGAACTCATCATAGGGCATTTCGCTATTAGGATTGAAACTTGACCGCAGGTGGTCCAGGAGGTCTGGAGTAGTTATGTAAAATGCAGGCCGGTTATTTTCGATACACTGATTGGCGATTGCCGCTGCCAGATAAGTCTTGCCGCAACCGCTGGGTCCCCAGAGAACCAGGCACCCCTCAGGTTCATCGGCGAAAGCTTTCGCCGCCTCGTAGGCACGTTTGAACTGCTCACGGTCGGCAGGACTATCGCTTATTCCTTCGGGATTTAGATTGTCGAAATTAAGCCGTGTCAGCAGTCCCAGGTTACTATACCGCTGCAGATGAGTCTTGCGCTCGGTATCGGATTCCTCTCTGGTACACTGGCAGGGAACAACACGGCTGTAGTCCGGTCTGCCCGAAGGTAACAGAGGATGGACGAACTTCGCTCCTTTGCATACGGGGCAGGGCGATTCCGCTAAGTCCTCTTCCTCTTCAGCGTTTGACCATGTGTCCGTATTTTTGTTTGCTGTATTTTGCTGTACCTGTTTTAGAATCTCTCCGATGTGTTCCATCGTCCCTGCCTTCTGCCGACCAGTTTTCCAGAATCCTGTCTATATACCGCCAGTTTCTTTTGTTAAGACTCACTGCCTCTTTAATCGCATCGCTTATCCACGCTTCGGGATAGAGCTTTTCAGCCTCCTTCAACCACTCTGCGATAAGCGGATTCAGCATTCCCACGTTCTCTTCATAGAGAGTGAAGATATCCGGCGGAGCTGTGGAGTCAAGGTCATGCGGTTTTTTCCCCGCCTTCAGCCCTGCCAGGACAAGCTCGCCGTTGCGGATTCTCTCCACCGCCCGCCTGTCGGACTCGGTATTAATGAAGTAAACAGCCTCCGGTTTTCCACCTTTATCCAGAGCCAGATGGATAATCGTCCCTCTTTTCACAGCCTTATCCAGGGCGTTTTTCAGGGATTCCTCCGGCTCCTTCTCCGTGTCTTTCAGGCTACTCGTCAGACCTTTATCCGACAGCAACTCGTTGTAAGTGACGAAACGAGGGTAACCTTTCTTGGCGTAAACCGACCGGAAGATGTGTAGAGTAGTTTTCAACTCCGTAATATCGTCTATCTGCGGCATAAGGTTACTTAAGAAGAGATTGGGCACGGCGGTAAACCGCATCCTGGCGGGAAAACCTTCAAACTGTTTCATAACAGACTCGGCTCTTGATTGGCGATATTTTCGAACTTTGCCAGTCTGGGAACGAAGCGTAGATTTACCTGGCCGGTAGGGCCGTTGCGGTGCTTGGCTATAATAATATCGGCGATGCCTTCCGGGTACTCCCTGTCAGGGTACTGGTTTTCCCATTCTTCACGGTTGTAGTAATATTCATCCCTGTATATAAAAACCACCACGTCGGCATCCTGCTCGATGCTGCCGCTATCACGCAGGTCCGAAAGCTGCGGCCGGTGCGAAGCCCGCCACTCCGAAGCCCGGCTGAGCTGTGAAACGGCAATCAACGGGATGTTCAGTTCTCTTGCCAGCCCTTTCAGAGAGCGTGAAATGTAGCTTATTTCCTGGACTCTATCCCTTATCTGGCCATCCATCAGTCCCAGGTGGTCGACAATCAGGAGGTCAAGCCCGTGTTCGAAATAGAGGCGGCGGACTTTACTCCGCATCTCTCCTATCCGTAGGCGGGGAGCATCGTTGATATATATCGACGACTCGGAGAGAATGCCGGTAGCATCCATTACCCTTCTCTCTTCTGCCTCCGTATGCAGGCCGAGGCGGACATGGCTCAGGTTAACCCCGGCTTCACTCGCCAGCAATCTCATAACCAGCGGTTCTCTCGCCATCTCCAGGCTGAACATCGCCACGCTGGCACCCTGCTCCACGGCGGCGTTTCTGGCAATATTCAGAACCAGACTGGTCTTGCCCATGCTTGGCCTGCCGGCGACAATTACCAGGTCCGACCGCTGGAACCCTCCGAGAAATTCGTCAAGACCTGCGTAGCTGGTCACTACACGGCCGACCGGTCCTGCCTCGTCTTCTTCGGAAGAGACAGGGGCTTCAAAGTACTCGTCGAGTACCTGGCGGATATGTATGAAATCCCCGGAAGTCTGACCGTGACGGAGGTTGAACAGAACGTCTTCCGCCTTTGTCAGACTGTTATCCACATCCGGGTCGACGTCATAACCGATAGATTCGATACGTCTTGCCGCTTCTATCAAACGCCGGCTGATTGCCAGGCGATAAACAATCTGAGCGTAATACTCGATATCGATGGAGGTGGGGACTATAGAAACCAGGTGACTCAAGTAGGCAGCCCCTCCGCAGTCCTCCAGCTTTCCCTGCCTGTCCAGTTCCTGGGCAAGCGTAATCTGGTTTATTGCTTCGTCACGCTTGTTGAGCTCCAGACACGCATCATACAACCATCGGTTCCGTTCATTATAGAAATAGTCGGACTCCGAAAGCAGGCCTGATATTTTGTATATCGCTGCGCCGTCAATCAGAAGCGAACCGACTACCGCTTCCTCGGCATCTATATCATGCGGTGGCAACTTATCCATAACTAACCCGGCTAACCTCCTTACAATCCAGACAGTCTATAACTACTTTTCAGTTTCTTTTTCCGTTATCGTAACCTTTATTTTCGGTTCTATATCCTTAGCCAGCTTGATTTCTACGTCATAGGTGCCGAGTTGATGTATAGACTCCGGGAGCTTGATTTTTTTCTTATCAACAGCCATGCCGGTCGCTTTCTCTAACTCTTCAGCGATGTCAGTAGCGGTAACCGAACCATAGAGCTTTTCCTTCCCGCCGCTCTTGGCTTCTATGAAAATCTCCCTGCCATCTATGTTCTTTGCCAGCTCAATCATCTCCCCTTCCGTTTTAGCGTCGCTGTGGACTCTGGCTTCAATCTTTACTGCCATAGCGCTGATTGCTCCGGGACTCGCCAGTATCGCAAGTTTGCGAGGGATGAGGTAATTCCTGGCATAACCATCAGCCACGTCTTTCATGTCACCGGCTCTGGCAACATTGGGTACATCTTCTGTAAATATAACCTTCATAATCCGTCCTCTTAAGCCATAATTATACTTTACTGCGACTGTTTTGTAAAAAGAGTCTGATGGTAGTTATTAAAATATTAATTAAAAAATAACAGGGTTTCTATATCAGGATGCAGACTGTTGACAAGCTATTCCGCTATGAGTTATAATCCTATTCTGGAGATGGGAAGTCTTGCTGCGTCATTACAGTAATGTTTTGAGGGAAATAGGACTTCTTTTTTTATGCTCTTCACACCCGATGACGGTTAATTATGCCACCCATACAATGCGGGAAAAATACAAAGAGGAGGCAATATGGAGTTAAACCGGAGAGAATTTCTTAAATTTGGTGGCGCGGGAATGGGTGCCCTTGTTCTCCTCAAGGGAGCCGGCCTCACCAGCAGCAAGAAAGCTGCGGCCAAAGCAGTCCCTCTCAAAAGGCGGATTGCTGAATCTACAACCATATGCTGTTACTGTTCCGTTGGTTGTGGAGCCATAGTTTCGGTCTATGAGGACGGAAAGATAAAAATAGAGGGCGACCCCGACCACCCAATCAACCAGGGAGCCTTATGCAGCAAGGGACAAGCTATGGCTCAGGTACACCAGGTAGACGGCAAACCAAATCCTTACCGTCTTACCAAGCCGCTGTATAGAGCACCGGGTTCGGCGGACTTCGAGGAAAAATCGTGGGACTGGGTGATTGACGAAATCGCCAGCAGAGTTAAAAATACCCGCGATAGTAACTGGAACGCTGCGGCAACCCGGACCGATGCTCTGGCAAGTTTCGGCGGCGGAGAGCTTGATAACGAAGAATGTTATATACTGTCAAAAATGAACCGCGCCCTCGGCGTGGTCTACCTCGAACACTGCGCCCGTATATGACATTCCTCTACAGTTGCGGCTCTGGCAGAGTCGTTCGGTAGAGGAGCAATGACAAACCACTGGATTGACATCAGAAACTCCGACTGTATGATGATTATCGGCTCGAACGCAGCCGAGAACCATCCCATATCCTTCAAGTGGGTCACCGAGGCGATGGAGAGAGGAGCCAGGCTTATCAACGTCGACCCGCGTTTCACCCGCACTTCCGCCAAGGCAGATATCTATGCTCCGATGAGGTCCGGCTGTGATATCGCCTTTATCGGCGGGATGATTAACTACGTCCTTAACGATATGGAAGAAAACCCCGATAATTACAACATGGAATACGTTAAGAACTATACCAACGCAGCCCTCATAATTAATCCCAATTTCAAATTCAATAACGGGCTGTTCGGTGAAGTAACGCCGGGTGAATATAACGGCAAATACACCGCCGAATCCAAGGCTACCTGGAAGTATGCCAATACCGCCACTCCGGCAACGGATACAACCCTGCAGGACCCCAACTGTGTATTCCAGTTGTTAAAGAAGCACTATTCACGCTACGACGCGGATACGGTATGCAGCATTACCGGCACTCCAAAGGATGTATACCTGGAGATATGCCGGACATACGCCGCTACCGGTAAAAAAGGCAAAGCGGGAACCATAATGTATGCGATGGGAACTACCCAGCATACTTACGGCACTCAGAATATCAGGTCATACGCAATCCTCCAGCTTCTACTGGCGAACATGGGCGTTTGCGGCGGCGGTATCAACGCACTCCGCGGTACGTCGAACGTACAGGGTTCAACCGATATGTGCCTGCTGGAGCATATCCTGCCCGGATACCTGAACTTACCGGTAGAAGGCGATACCGATATCGAGTCGTACCTCCTGCGAAGCGGCAAACATCCGGACAAGACTATCACCCCCATTGGTCTGGCGGGAGACAAGAGCTCCAACTGGTGGGGCAATGCCGATAAATATATCGTAAGCCTTTTAAAGGCATGGTACGGCGATGCAGCTACTCCTGAGAACGAATTCTGCTTCCACTACCTGCCGAAATCGGCAAGAGCGACAACCAACAATACCCACATCGGGCTGATCGAAGCAATCGGTAACGGCATAATCAAGGGACTCTGGGTCTGGGGACAGAACCCGGCGGCAGGCGGTCCTAATTCAAACGGGGCACGTAATGCTCTCGCCAACCTGGACTGGCTCGTTGTTGCCGATATCTGGTTGAACGAGACCGCCGAGTTCTTCAGAAGACCGGGAGTAGACCCCGCCAGTATAGACACCGAGGTCTTCGTGCTACCGGCCGCCTGCTCTTACGAGAAAGAAGGCAGCATCAGCAACAGCGGCCGCTGGGCGCAATGGCGGTATAAAGCCGTTGACCCGCCGGGAGAGGCAACGCCCGACCTGGAGATAATGAACCGGTTGATGTCAAAGATTATACAGCTTTATGAAGCGGATGCTTCTGCCCCGGGGCGCGGCGCTATCACCGACCTGGTCTGGGACTACGGAGAGATTAGCTCCGATAAGGTTTCCAGGGAAGTCAATGGTTACGACCTGACTACCGGCAAACTGGTCAATCTTTTCACCGGACTGAAGGCTGACGGCACAACCTCATGCGGTAACTGGCTGTACTGCAACCAGTACACCGAGGCCGGAGGAAACAAGATGAAGAGGCGTAATCCGGTAGATAACTCCTCCAGGCAGATAGGCCTCTACTCCAACTGGTCGTGGTGCTGGCCCTTCAACCGCCGCATTATCTACAACCGGGCTTCGGTCGACCTGGATGGTAATCCCTGGGACGCCGAGCATCCGGTCACATACTGGGAAGGCGCCGCCTGGGCACCTCAGGGAGACCTGAGCGATGCCAAGGGCGGTGACGTACTCGACGGCGGCTGGCCGCCAATCAACATAGCCAGTCCCGGAGCGAAATACCTGCCGTTCATCATGAAACCGGAGGGAGTGGCACGTATCTGGGGCTACGGTCGCGTCGAGGGACCTCTACCCGAGGTTTACGAACCGTGGGAGAGCCCTCTCGATAATAATATAATGTCAGGAACAAAGAACAACCCCTGTGCCTATATCGGTAAATACATGAACGAGCACGGTACGCCCGATAAATACCCGTATGTCGGTACGACCTACCGTTGCTCCGAACACTGGCAGACAGGGATTATGACCAGAAATCTCCCGTGGCTCGTCGAGCTTATGCCGGAGATGTACATAGAAATGGGCGAAGAACTGGCTGAAGAGAAGAACATTAAAAACGGGGACAAAGTCATCGTCAGCTCGGCACGCGGCGAAATCGAGGCAGTAGCTATAGTTACCCAGCGTTTCCAACCGCTGATGGTAGGGGGCAAGACCATTCACCATATCGGTGCGGTCTGGCACTTCGGCTACAGCGGAATGGCAAAGGGTGACAGCGCCAATATCCTGACTCCTCACGTCGGCGATGCCAACACGACAATCCCGGAATTCAAGACGTTCCTGTGTAATGTGAGGAAGGCATAATGCTGGAGACGAACACGAAGTCAAAGGAGGAATACAATGCCTAAAGCCAGGCTGATAGATGTATCGAAGTGTACGGCTTGCCGGGGTTGTCAGGTAGCCTGCAAGCAGTGGAATGAACTGCCCGCAGAAGACACCAGGCAACGCGGCACCTATGAAAACCCTCCCGAACTTTCCGGAACCACCTGGATTAAGGTAGAATTTAGAGAGCGTCCCGGTGAATGGCTGTTCCGGGCACATACCTGTATGCACTGCACGGAAGCCAGTTGTGAGGCGGTGTGCCCCACCGGGGCAATATCTCATAATGGTGAAGTAGTGATAATAGACCAGGAATGGTGCATCGGCTGCGGCTATTGCGTCCAGGCCTGCCCTTTCCACGTACCCGGTAAGGATGAAGAGGAAGGCACGGCACGCAAATGCAGATTTTGTATCGACCGGATAACAAACGGACTGGAACCGGCATGTGCCGCTACCTGCCCGTCGGGCGCAATTACGTTCGGTGAAAGAGATGATTTACTGGCTACGGCACGTCAGAAGATACAGACCCTGCGCGCCAACGGTCATCCCAACGCTACACTCTATGGCGAGAATGAAATGGGAGGACTCCATACCCTGTATACTCTCACCGACAGACCGTCGGAATTCGGTCTTCCCGAATCACCGCAACCCGCCACGTCCACCGCCTGGGCTCAGTGGTTGAGCGGTGCCGTCGCCGCCGGAGCAGTAGCTGCCTTACCCTTATGGTTAATATTCAAACGAAAAAAGAAAATTGAATCTGAAGTAGAAGGAGGTGCAGGATAATGGCTTGGGCTCCACCGATCTGGATTTATCTATGGCTGGCCGGAATGGCGGGGGGTGGTTATTTCGCCGCCCTGCTTATCGAGCGGTATACCAAAGCAACCGACCATAAACTACTTCGGCTGGCAACCTATCTGGGTGTACCGATGGCGGTAATCGGAGTATTACTTCTTGTTATCGACCTCGGTTCTCCGTTACGCTTCTGGCACCTGTTCACCCAGTTCGATATCGCTTCGCCAATGTCACTCGGTACCTGGATTTTACTTATATGGGTAATTATCGCCGTTGTTTTGATTATGCTCTGGTGGCTCAGCAACAAACTTTCCGAGGAAGTCGTCACCAGTATTAAAAAACTGACCGGTATTTTGATGCCCATCGACTTCGTACTCTCCATATTGCTGATAGCTTATACGGGCGTTCTCCTGGCTGTTAGCAATCAACCGCTATGGGCAAGCACGGCGCTTCTTCCCTTCCTGTTCGTTGCTTCTGCGGTCTCAACGGGAGTGGCACTTCTCATTCTTGCCGCTCTTGCATCGAACGCAATCAGCAAGGGAAAACTCGTTGAACTGAGGATATGCATGAACTATCTCTTCGGCACCACCGACTGGTCAATCCCCGAAAAAGTAATCGAGCGTTTAGCCGAGACAGACGTTGTGGTAATCGTTATCGAACTGTCGGCGCTGATTGGCTACGCAATATGGCTGGCTGCTTCCTCGATGAGCGGTGCGGGCAGCGCGCTCGGGCTGCTTACAACCGGAGTACTGGCAGCACCGTTCTGGGTCGGCGTGGTCCTTCTGGCTCTGCTGATTCCTCTGGGACTGGAAATTGCCAACTGGGGCAAGGAACTAGGTAAAAAAAGCGTAACCAATGCCATTATTGCTTCCTCGGTATGCGTGATACTGGGTGGTCTTGTCCTGAGAGCGGTAATAACGATTGGCGGACAGCTATAGAGAATATGAAGGGAGATTCAGGTGGAGGAAGGTAGAGGTAACGGGACTCTAGAGAGACTGGAGGAGGACGGGAAAAAGAGAGGACTACCTTCCAGGTTAATAGAGTTTTATATCGATATATTAAGTGTCCAGAAAAAGGGTGAAAAACTCATAGGTAGAGTTAACCCCGGACTCAAAACAGATACGATTAATGAGCGGTTGGAAAAAGGCCGGCCGCTCATTAATTTTGACGAACTTGCTATCGACTGGCCTATTTTAAATGATTTATTAATCCAGGTTACAGGTGTTTTTACCGATTATAACGACCTGTTCGGAGAACTACCCGAAAGCCTGACAAAGCCCAAACCCCGCAAATCACTTCCTAAAAGTGTGGCCAGAGCCTGGTTTAAAGGTAACCGGCTGCCCAAATCGATGGCAACCGATGATATTGATGAACACCTTATGCTGGAAGCCATAATCCACGCCACCCTTAAACCTTACATGGTAAGCTACGCCAAGTCATTAGCCCCTTTAATAAACCAGGAACGCTGGCGGCGTGATTACTGCCCTGTCTGCGGCGGTAAACCGGACTTTGCATTTCTGGATAATGAGCGCGGGTCTCGATGGTTGCTGTGCTCGCGCTGCGACACCGAATGGCTTTTCCAGCGTATGGAGTGCCCCTTCTGCGGGAGCCAGGAACAGAACGACCTTTCCTACTATACCGACGATAAAGGGCTTTACAGACTATATGTATGCGATAACTGCCATAAATATATAAAGTCCATCGACCTGAGAGTCGCCGACCCCGAAGTACAACTGCCGCTGGAGCGCCTGCTGACACTGGACCTGGACAGGCAAGCCCAGGACGAAGGCTACGAGCCGGGTAATATTTAGTTCCCTGTATATTACTAATCCTCTTTTGCTACGTCATGTTATGTAAACTCACGCCGTTTTGGGTACTGTTTGCATTTGCTTACTCGCACTGTCATTGCTTCGTCGTTCGTCCGAGGCGAACTCCTCGCAATGACAAACCAACCAAAACCGAATAACACTCCGATTTATACAGATTGCCATTTGACGCACAAGTTTCTATAATTGAGCAGGAGAAAGCATAAGGGAAACCGTAGATGAACTTTCTTGATATGGGTATATTGGAAATACTGCTAATCCTCCTTGTCGCCCTTTTGATATGGGGACCGGGAAAGCTACCGGAGATTGCCCGGATGCTGGGTAAAACGATGAATACCCTCAAGAAAGCGAGCTTCGACCTGACCACGCAGATAAGGAAAGAGATGGAAGAAGCCGAAAAAGAGCCTGAGCAATCTACAAAAACCGGACGCAGCGATAAGACGGTAAAGTCGCCAGACCCGGATAAAGGAGAAGCCGGCGACACGAATAATACCGAAACTCAGGACCGGTAGCAATTCAGGGAAACTATGAGTGATAACGAAAAAACACTTTCTGTCCTCGGCCACTTCGGTGAACTGCGGAAACGCCTGATAAGAAGTGTAATAGTCCTGGTAATTACAGTAATTATCGCCTTCGTATTCTATCAGCAGATATTCCAGATTCTTATTTATCCCGCCCCCGAGGGAATAACGCTCCAGGCAGTCAAGATGACGGAGATGCTCGGGACCACCATGAGGGTGGCGCTTATCTCCGGAATCATTCTGGCTATACCCTACCTGACTTATGAATTCATCATGTTTCTCTCACCGGCACTCACCCGCAGAGAGAAAAAGTATGTATACCTCATACTGCCCTGGATAGCGCTGATGTTTGCCGGCGGTGTAGTTTTTGCTTATTATATCCTGATACCCCGCATAACGGGTTTCCTGATTGGCTGGGGCAGTAACCTTGTTACCGTCGTCCAGCCGATGTTCAGCGATTATATCAACGTGGTAACGAGGCTCCTGCTGGTAGTGGGGCTTGTCTTCGAGCTGCCGGTGCTTACGACATTTCTCTCCAGAATTGGTATTATTAAGCCGCAGTGGCTCGCCAGCAAAAGAAAGCCGGCTGTAATCATCGCTTTTATACTGGCGGCTATCATCACCCCCACCATCGACCCCATAAACCAGTGCCTGGTTGCTTTGCCCTTGATTCTCCTTTACGAGATGAGTATCTGGCTCTCCAAACTCGTTTATAAAAGGAAGTCTTCCACGGACGAGGCAGTCGAACCGGAATCGGCATAGCCTTGCATGTACCTGACAAAAAGAATATAATATGTCAGTTTTAGTTCGATAAACGAAACCAGCTAACGATAATAAGGAAGGAGGTGCAGAGAGATGATACCCGTAATGCGTTTAACCTTCACCTGACGCTGAATTGCACTTCCTGGTGCAGGTCCTGCATCAGTCATCTTTTCGAAGAGCCTCCGACCTGAAGATTCCGCACTGCCATAGGCTATAACCCAGCCGCTGGCTTCCATCGAAGCGATAGTCGGGAGCTCTCCGTAAAATGGCTATCGCCTTTTTATTTTCCACTACAGGCGATATCAGACTATCAGCTTAGATGGAGGTTTTATGCGACGATTTTTAAAGTCAAGATACACTATAATTGCCGCCGGCATTATCTTCGGAGTCCTGGCTGCCCTGATGACCAACTGGGGCAATCCAGCCAATATGGGTATCTGCGTTGCCTGCTTCATCCGTGATATCGCCGGCGCTATCGGAATACACAGAGCCGGGGTGGTACAATATCTCCGCCCGGAAATAATCGGTTTCTTTCTCGGAGCGTTCATTACCGCTTTTTCCTTCCGTGAATGGCGTGCCAGCGGCGGCTCATCACCGATAATTCGCTTCGTCCTCGGCGCCTTTGTTATGATTGGCGCTCTGGTATTCCTCGGCTGTCCCGTCCGGATGCTGCTCCGCATCGCCGGCGGTGACCTGAACGGTATTGTCGCCCTTGCCGGTATGGTAGCCGGTATAGCGGTGGGCGTCATATTCCTGAAGAAGGGATTCAGTCTGGGTCGTTCCGTTAAAGTCCACCCCGTCGCCGGTTGGATTCTGCCATTTATTATGATAGGGCTGCTGATTATAGCCATTGTCAAGCCGGGTTTCCTTTTCGAGAGCGAGAGCGGACCGGGCTCGATGAGCGTGCCGCTGATAGTGGCTCTAGTTGTCGGTCTCGCCGTCGGCTTTCTCGCCCAGAGAACACGCATGTGCTTCGTCGGCGGGTGGCGTGACCTTTTCCTGGTCAAGGACTTTTACCTGTTCAGCGGCGTTATCTCTTTTCTTATTGCGGCGCTGGTCACAAACTATATCGCCGGCAATTTTGGCGCCGAAGGCATATACCACTGGGGTTTTGCCAACCAGCCGGTATCCCATACCAACCACCTCTGGAATTTCTTCGGCATGAGCCTGCTGGGTCTTGCGGCTACTCTGCTCGGCGGCTGCCCGCTGCGTAATCTTATCCTGTCCGGAGAAGGCAACACCGACGCAGCGATAACGGTTCTGGGGTATTTCGCCGGAGCTGCCATCGCCCATAACTTTCTCCTCGCTTCCAGTCCCGCCGGTCCCGGCACTTTCAGTCCGGCAGCGGTTATCATCGGCCTGGTCTTCTGCCTTGCCATAGGTTTCCTGATGCGAGAGAAGGTGGCATAGAAGGAGGTAGAATGTCATTTTTTAAACGCAAGAAAAAGCCGGAATTCGAGGGAGGAGGGCTGGTGCTTTTCCATGAAGTGCAGGAGGCAATGAAAGCAGAAAAGGTGCTCAGCGGAGGTGGTTACAAGGTTAAACTGGTTGCACCGCCGCCGGAACTGCGCAAGGGCTGTGACCTTGCCGTGGAGATAAACCTGGTGGAACAGCCGGGCATTGAACGGTTACTGGTTCAAAAAGATGTTGTATATCTCATGGTCACTCCTCTAAAAACAGATACCAGCGAAATCCTGGAGATAGTGAAGGTAACCGATTTCGGTCGGTGGCTGATGGTGAAAGCCGGTAATATGAAACTCACTTTCGATAAAGAGAGCGGGGAAATAGTGAACACCTCCGGCGGAGGTTGCCCCGATATCCCCGTGATGCACGCCAGGTTAATCGGACAAAACCTCAGTGAAGCACCGAGGCCAAAGGATATCGGCTTTACCCTGTGTTCCTTGATGCTGGACAAAGCCCTCGAAAAAAGTATCATTCTCAGGGAAGGAGTGGAATAGCTATGCTGCTTATCGCCGGAACGGTCCCTTACGAAGACTTCCCCCTGGTAACGGGGAAAATCGAAGAAGCTGGAAATTCATTGAGAATAAACGGCTACAGTTTTTCCCGTACCCAGGGCACAGGCGCCATGATAGGCGCCGCCTTGGCAGCCACCGGTTACCTGAAGCTGGATGAGCCTCACGCGGTGGTTGCCGGAGATACCGGACAGGGCAAGGGCAGCCGGGAAATTTATGAATACCTTATTCAGAATATAGAAAGGCTGTCACCGGAGGTGCTTACCCTGCACTACTGGCTGCCGAATATGGCCCTGACAAGGGAGCTTTGCAACGCAATAACAAAATGTGAGAAAAGACCGGTTATGATTGCCGACGCCGCGTCCATGTATTCAGCCAAGGCGGCGGGACTGGCAACGGAGTTCGACATTTTTACTCCGGACGCAACCGAGATGGCTTTCCTTGCCGACCCGGATGCCACACACCCCGCCTACATAAACAAACACCTTTTTGATACCGATACAAGCCGGACTCCCGAGCTTGTTGCCGCCGCTTATAAGAAAAACGATGCTGCCAAACTCCTCCTGGTCAAGGGAGCCGCCGATTATATAGCCCGCGACGGAGAAATCATAGCGACTATCTCCGAACCGGATATACCCGAACTCGAAGCTATCGGGGGTACCGGAGATACGGTTACCGGCCTCGTCTCCGCTTTCGTTTACGCCGGTATGGAGCCACACGAGGCTGCGATAATAACCTCAAGGGCAAACCGCACGGCAGGAAAGCTCGCTCAGGCAACACCGGCAACAAAGGTTTCCGAGATTATAGACCACTTCTCCACTGTTTTCGCGGAAAACCTCTGCCAGTGGAGCGGAGTCTGTTTTGTGGAAGGAGAAGACAAAGATGATTGAGGTAGATGTGCGCGGCTATTCCTGCCCTATCCCGGTTGTCAGGACAAGGAAAGCTATAAAAGAGAATCCCAGGGAAGAGTTGACCGTGCTCGTGGAGAGCGCCGTCTCGAAAGAGAATGTATCCCGCCTTGCCGAGAGTGAGGAGTACATCACCCGCGTAGAAGAAGTTGAGGACGGTTATATACTCACGCTGAGCCCTAAGTAAAAACAGGCCGGGTATTTAGCTATAATTATACATGAGGTTGTCCGAAAATTGTCATTCCGTGCCTGACACGGAATCCAGATGGGTCCGCCAGTGGCGGATAATGGATTACCACCCGCCACGGCGGGTGGTAATGACAGCAAGAATCAAGTTCCGGTGATTTCGGACAGCCTCAAGGTTTTTCCAAAATAATACCAACCTCTATGTATATTGACAAATACCAACCTTAACAACTACACTCCGTTTAAACTAATCATACTGATCGAGAAGGAGGAGTGAGATTAATGGCAAAGGAAATCATTCTATACAACCTTGCCGAACATGTAACCGATGAAGAATACAGGGATTATGTTGTTAATGAAAAAGGACCTTTTTTAGACGGCTTATCATCGGCAAAGAAGTTCGAACTGGTAAAAATCACGCAGGCACCTACGGGAGAAATCCCGTACAAATATGTTGGCATCTTACACCTGAACAGTATGGATGAATTTTACCAGAAAGATGCTCCTTCATCGGAATTCCAGGCTTTCATGAAGAAATGGCAGTCAATGGTCGCCAATTTCCATATCCTGGCAGGAGAAGAAGTCTACTGATAACAAACCAAAAGAACACGGGGCTAAAATTAAAGAATCATGATTCAACTAAAGGAGGAGATGTATGTTAGACCAGACCAGCCAGTGGTATAAACTGCAATACCCGGAGTGTTTCGTCAATGAAGAGCAGCGTATGATGCAAAAATTATGGGCGGACTTTGTAGATAATGAAATCATGCCTGTCCGCGACAAGATTGACGATGATGTGACACATGAGGAGATAATCAATCCCATCCTGAAAAAACTACAGGTAGACCTAGGCTGTCAGAAAAATCTGATTCCGAAAGATTATGGGGGTAACGAACTGCTTTCGATAGTCGCGGGTGCCTTAAAGCAGGAACAGATGGCGCGGGGCGATTATGGAATCAGTATGCACAGCGCGGTAACCGACTGGGGCTGGACGCCTGCCACCCTGGCATATCTCATGGAGCCCTCTCCGGAGGCGAAAGCCTGGGGCAAAGCCGTACTTGATGAATTTTCTCCCATGTTTATGGGTGATGAGCTGCGTGCCGCCTGTTTTAACATGAGCGAGGTAGAATCCGCCTGTGATATCGAGAATCTTACCAATGAAGGTAAAACGGTTGGAGTGAGAGCAAGACTCGATGGCAACGAGTGGGTTATCAACGGCAACAAGTTCTGGGCATCCAATGCCGGTGTAGCCGACCTCAACTGCGTTATCTGTAACATAGACCCGAAGCTCGGGAAAGATGCCTTTGCCCTGATTTACGTACCGGAGCCGTGGCCGGGAGTCTCGCACGGAAAATTCGAGGTCAAGTGCGGTCTTCAGGCAGATAGAAACACCTCTACGTATTTCGATGATGTGAGAGTGCCAAAGGAGTGGGGTCTGCATGGTCCGGTAGCCTGGTCAATTTTCGAAACGACCGTATCCGCACCCATGCCGCTGAACACGGGACACATAGTGGGTCTTCTGCAGGGGGCGTTCGACACTCTTCTCGCATACACGGAGCAGCGGGTCGCCGGCGGCAGACCTATAAACCGGCACCTCTCGGCAGCTATGATACTGGGCGAAATGGCATCATTAATAACCGTGGGGAGAGCCGCTTTTCTGGAACTGGCATACGAATATGACAATATGGATATTTACGGTGACTGGAACACCAACAGCATGGTAGCTAAAGGACATGCCGTACACGCATATATCACCCGCGCTGTCTCGGAGATGATACTCAGGGGAATGGAGTTGATGGGTTCTAACGGATATGTTCGAGAAAACCACTACGAGAAATATTACCGTGATGCACCGATAGCCAAGCTGGTAATGGGCGGAAGTCACCTGGGCTTTTTCGCCGCCTGCAAACAGTTCTATGACCTGGATTACTCTTCATTCGGTCCGGGAAAACTCACCGACCCAACCAAAGGGAACTAATTACAGCATTATCAAGGGAACTCTATAAAAGAGGGGGTTTCGCCCCCTCTTTTAAATATTCTCCCCCTCTCAAGGCTTTGGTAGGCAGGAGACTTCGGCAGGTGGGGGTGATTATAAATATCAACCGAAATAATACAATAACTGTGACATTAATCGCTTAATGGTATCTTGACAACAATGTTATAATATATGTGTATCACTATGGAAAGAGGCGACATAGGGTTTTGTCTCTATGAAGTCTCTTTTCTTTTATATAGGTCTCTCATGATATCATCTAGATAAAATATTCTTGTTCTATCATGTAATTTCCTTAGTAAGTAGGAAGAGCCACCCCTGCTACAAGCAATCAGGCATTTGAGTTTCCCCTCAGAGATTAAATATTTTGCTAAATCAGCATAATCGCCGTCACTAGCAACTATTACTGCCCCTTCATATTCATCTATTTTCTTCATAGCCTGTAATGTAAGGTTCACGTCTACGTTGCCCTTAACCCTACCACCCTGAACAGCAACTTCTTTAAATATTAAGTCGTACCCTTGCTCTCTTAACGAAGTATAAAGTATTTCGTATTCTGGTAGGTAACCAATAAAATAATAGGCGACACTCACATCGTGTTTTTCCTTAAGGTAAATGCGGAATTCATTTAAATCTAATTCTACCTCAAGTGCCTCAAGCTCTATTTCGAGTTCTTGCTTCGATTTAAAGAAATTCTGACCATCAATAAAAGCATAGTTGTTATTTTTAGGCATGATACCCAAGATTATCTAAAATTAAAGTAGGTATGTCAACTACTGAATAATTTAATCAATTTAACTTCAAATTGACCCACTACGCGAATATCGCCAACATTGACAAGCAGAATTGATGATGATATATCTGAGTATCGTTCTGTCCATGCCAACCGACCTTTCCCTTTCTGATATTATAATGTAAATATAGTATAATACGCAGAAGGAAAAGGGTACCGGCAAGCATTAAAACGGAATAAGAACGATAACACCCTTTTTATCTATCAAGAATTCTTACTGGAAGGGTAAAACATATTGGCACAAACCTCTAAGGAGCTGGTAAAAGGACTCTTTGAACATAAAGACCTAACTCAGATTCCGTTTATTCCGTGGGTCTGCAGCTTCGCCGCAAAACTGGAGCAGGTACCCGTTCAAACAATGCTCTCAGATGCCGGAACACTATCGAGAGCGCTCATCAATGCCCATAAGCTGTTCGGTTACGATGCCATTGTTAATATATTCGACCCCGGCCTGGAAGCAGAAGCATGTGGCTGCAAACTAGACTGGCCGGATACCGGGGCATTGCCGGAAGTAGTCAGCCATCCTCTGAGCGAAGGAGCGGCAGTCTACGACCTGGATACCTCCGATTTTGAAAACCAGGGACGCATCCCGGTAGTTCTTGAAGCGACTAAAAGACTGAATATCATCAAAGGGAAAGAAGTTGCCATTGCCGGGGTGATTACCGGACCCCTCACCTTAGCCAGGCACTTAAAAGGCGAGGCTCTCATAGACGACTTGAATCAGGGCAACGACGAAGCCGAGGATATTATCGAAGCGGCGGGAAGTATAGGACTCAAGCTATGCCGAAGCTACTGCGAGATAGGGATGGACTTAATAGTAGTCGCCGAAGAGACACCGGGGCGGCTTGGCACGCGTATATCTCAGGTTCTAGCTTCCCCTCTACGGAGTATCTGGAATGTCGCCGGGTTTTATAACGTCAATACCCTGCTCTTGAGTAAAGGGTGCAGCGAGGAGTACATCGAACCCATACTGGACTTACAGGCTGATGGTATTGCACTTTCCGGAAACATGGACTACAGCCGGCTGAAAGATGCGGCACTGGAACGGAACTGCTGTTTCGCTGGCAGTATCCCTCTCTCCGTTTTGCTCGATGAGGCTTCCCTGGTAGAAGATACCGTAAAGGAATGCCTTGTGATAAAGGATAAGGGATTCTTTTTATCCACGGATTGGGAGATTCCTTACGAAACCAACGTTAATAACATGCATGAGGTTATGCGAGTCATAAGAGATAACCGAGGTTCTTGAGGAGGCAATATGGAATTCAACATGGATATCGATACCGGAGGAACATTCACGGACGGCTTTGTGCGCGGGAACGGCAGGACCGAGCTGGTCAAGGTCGATACCACTCCCCATGATTTTACCCTCTGCTTTATGCAATGTATCGAAGAAGCGGCAAAAAAGTTCGGTTATGAATCCGCCAGCGAGTTGTTAGCTCAGATGAATACCCTCCGACTTTCCACGACCATCGGTACCAATACCATGATTCAGGGTAACGGACCCAAACTCGGCCTCCTAGTAACACGCGGTCTCGGCGAAAACGGATACGCTCCGGCAGGCACGTCTAACCCGGCGATTGATTTCCTTATACCGGAAGATATGATTATCGGCATCGATGAGGAAATCAGCGAGTCCGGCGAACCGGTACACGCTCCCGAAAGTAGCCAGGTCTTGAGCAGCGTAAAAAACCTGCTTGAAAGGGGAGCCCGAAGGATTGTGGTGAGCCTGGCAAGGTCTCCACTGAATCCCGCCCACGAGAAGAAGTGCCGGGAAATCATACTCGAAGACTACCCGGCACATTATCTCGGGTCGGTACCCCTGCTCCTCTCTACCGAAATTAGCAGTGAAACCGACGACCAGTACCGCACCAACGCTGCCCTCATCGACGCCTATATCCACCAGGAAATGGCGCATTATCTCTACAAGGCGGACGAGGATATCAGGAACCGGCGTTACAGGTGGCCCTTGCTCATCGTCCACGCTACCGGCGGCGTAGCGCGGGTAGCCAAGACAAAAGCCATCGATACCTGCGACTCCGGTCCGGCGGCAGGTCTGTTCGGGGCGGCTTACCTTGCCCGGCTATATGAAATAGAAAACGTGGTTACGGTGGACGTCGGCGGTACCAGTACCGATATCGGGCTTATCGCCCGAGGCGAGCTGTCTTATACCACGGAGAGAAAGATGAGCGGTGTACCTGTCCGCGAGCGGGTGATAGAAACGATTTCCATCGGCGGAGGCGGCAGCTCGATAGCCAGTCTGGATGAAAAAACAGGGAAATTGAGGATAGGACCTGAAAGCGCCGGAGCTATTCCGGGGCCGGTCTGTTACAGTCTGGGAGGTAACAGGCCCACCGTAGCCGATGCCTGGGTTACCCTTGGCTATATCGACCCCGATTACTTCCTGGGAGGGCGTAGAAAACTGGATGCAGACCAGGCGAGGGACGTTATCAAAGAACAGATTGCCGACCCTCTGAATATTACGGTCGAAGAGGCGGCTGAAGCCATTGTTAATGAGATGAGTTCTCAGTCCGCCGAATCGGTGAAAGACTTCATTACCGGCAAAGGTCTGGAGGCAAAAGGCGTCACCATGTTCGCTTTCGGCGGCGCCGGTGGACTCGCCTGCACCAGCTTAGCTAAAGCCGCTGGCATAGGTAAAATCTATATGTTCCCCTTCGGCGCCCAGTTCTGTGCATTCGGTTCGTCATGTACTGACGTGCTTCACAGCTACAGCAAGGTATACAAGTTAGCCATCAGTCCGGACTCCGAAGACAGCGTCGTTGAAGAATTCAATAAAGCCGTGCGGGAAATGACCGACGATGCGTATTTCGACATGGAAGGAGAAGGCTTTAAGAAAGAAAACGTCTCGACGATACTTGAAATCGTTATGGTTTCGAAGAACGGGACTTCACCCGTAATCATTCGCTGGCCGTCGATTACCATGAGCGGTAAAGAAGATATAGAGACTCTTCTCGACCGGTACAGGTCGGAGGCGGCCTCCGGTACAGCGGACAAAGAAATCTACGTGCAGGAACTGAGGCTCCAGGCGTCATCACAACTGACTCACCCTGAATTCCCGGGTCACTCACCGGTCGGAGAAAACCCGGAAGAAGCCCTGAAAGGCACCAGGCCAGCCTACCGCGACGGAAAATACCGGGATGTTCCAGTATATGAACGGACCCTGCTCAAGTGCGGGAACATCGTCAAAGGTATGGCTTTCATAGAGAGCGCCGATACCACCATACTGATACCTCCGGGCAGGACATACATGGTGAATAAATACTTGAGCGGTGTTATCGAGTGAAATGAGAGAGCAAGAAATAGTAACGCTCCAGGCAGAACCCGAACCGCTGGAAATGGACCTGAAAAGGACTGCGGTGATGGTAATCGATATGCAGAATGCCTTCGTTAAAAAGGGCGGCATGTTCGACATGAGCGGCAGGGACATATCACAGATTTCACGGGTTATCGAACCGAACAAGAAAATAATCGAGGCGGCACGGGCTGCTAATGTAAAGGTTGTCTATGCCGTCCACAGACTCACCCACGACATGCGTGAAGTAGGACCTGTGTCAAGATACCGGTTCAATCCCGCCTGGGATAACCCGGAAATGCGGAATGGTTCAATCCTTGAAGGCACCTGGGGTACTGAAATCATTGAAGAACTGAAACCGCGCGAAGACGAGATGGTGATTGTGAAACGGAGGTTCAGCGCCTTTTCCGGGACCGAACTTGATATGATGCTGAAGACCTATGACATCAGATATCTGATTTTTACCGGAGTAGCCACCAATATATGTGTCGAGTCTTCGCTGCGAGATGCCAGCCACCTTCAGTATCTGCCGGTACTCGTAACCGATGCCGTAGCGGCTTCACCACCGTCCCGGCAGCAATCATCTATCGACAATATCAGGGAAATATTCGGTTGGGTTACCGAGAGCAAATCGGTTCTGGATATACTGATAAGTAACAGACAGGGAGTAAGAGAAAATGGCAGAATTGAAATATAAGAAACTGATAACGAAAAATAGAGAACACCGTCACTCCGACTGGGTATCGAAGGTCCCCCGCGACCCGGAGGGAGGTAAAATAGTAACATGGCTGGATGGAGACGTTATACCGGGAGCTTTCTACTATGAGTCTTTCATGGCGATAAAACCTACCCTTGAGGGCAGCTTCAACGACCCGCCGCACGTTCACGAGGACTGGGATGAAGTGATAGGCATCTACGGGACAAATCCCGCAGACCCGTATAATCTGGGTGGAGAGGTGCAGATTACTCTGGGTGACGAGGTACATTCGATAACCGAAAGCTGTGCCATTTTCGTTCCCAGAGGGCTGCAACACTGTCCGCTCGTCATCAAGAAGGTCAGCACACCGATTTTACTGGTGACAACCGGGGCTTCCAGGAACTATACTCAAACACTGCCCCCGGACTGGGAAGTAAGCCTGGGATAATATCGGGTGAGGAAAAAGATAAGACTTACATCTGAACAATATCCATAAACTCATTCACCACTGCTTCAGAGAACTCTAAATCATTTATATTGGCATCGATTTCTTTAATTTCTATAGTCTTCTTCAGTGATTTTTTCAGATAGTCGATAAAAGCCTCATCGGCTACAGGGTCATAGAAATTATTCCCCTCGCAGTCGATTGAAGAAAAACCCCGCAGCGGAATCAGGAACCTCACCTGTCCGGCGGCATTGTTCAGTTTTTCACTCATCGTCACCGCTACCTGGCTCAGCTCCTCGGCGTTCATTCTCGGTAAGGTCGCCTGCGGGTTATGGTAGCAGATAACCCTGTCACGGTACCTTTCAGGCACCGTCTCAGGAGCAAGGAAGTTTATAATATCGATGCATCCGGGTGTTATAATCTGGGGAATCGCTTTCTCTCCCGCCGCCTCCAGCCTGTTCGGTCCTGCCGAAGCCATGCCGCCGAAAAGCTCGTTCCCGATTTCATTCAAGCCAAGCTCGATAACTCCTTTTACCGGATAACTCCTCACCATCTCTTCGAAGGTCTCTCCTCCGACACCTATGGTGTGAAAAACTCCCACCTCGAACCCCCTGTCCTCGAGAAAAGCCTTCACTTTAAGTCCGCACCCGGTAGACAGGCCGGTCATGGTCATGAACACAAGAGGTTTTTCAGACACCTCCGGCTCTGCCACCTCCATCATACCCGTGATAGCGCCTACCGCTTTATTTAAGGCGTCCATCGTCAGTCTGTTCAGTCCGGCTATGTCAGCCACTGAGGGCATGATAACTATATCTCTGGTCCCCACGTATTTCCTGATACCCGCCTGGACAATCTTCTGGGATGAGAGCATGAATTTGGGGACACCTACGGGAAGCTCTCTCAGGACTGCCGAAGCTATCCCCGAACCGGTACCGCCTCCGATAGAGAGCACTCCCTGGAACCTGCCGGAATCGTATAAATCCATGGCTATCTTTACCGCTCCGACCGTCATTATTTGCGTAGCCGGTCCGGCCTCGTTGATAGCCCTGACCTCCTCAATCGTGGTACCGGCTGCCCGAGCGACTTCTCCGGCGGTGATATCGGCTTCGAAGTACGGTTCTTCAAGGCAGCCAACATCCATAACCAGCGTTTTATAGTTGCTCTTACCATCGATAAGCCGCTTCACATACTGAAGTTCGGGTCCTTTAGAATCGAGCGTACCTATACAGAGGATTACTTTTTCCACGGGCATACCCCCCGCCATTATTTACGTGTTAACCATGCTTCCCCAGATTTTACTCGCTTCATTCTCTACTTTCAATATGGTTCTGTTTGCATCTGGTTGTTTATTATTATCTATCCCCTGTGTCCCTTCATCCGCCATAGGCGGACTCAGGATGAACCCTTCAGGGTGAACCTTCAGGATGAACCTTCAGGATGAACCCTTCAGGATGAACCCTTCAGGGTGAACCTTCAGGATGAACCCCTTTCCTGCCAGTACCACCGGTATTGGCTGAGAGGCTTTCCTGGCAGGAAAGGGGAGTTAAGGAGAGAGGGGGCGAAGCCCCCTCTCATAAATCTCTCCCCCTCTCACTCAAAATAGTTATTCTATTCTAAATCATGGTATTGAGTGAGAGGGGGACAAAGGTCTGCCTGCTCCGCCTTAGGCGGAAGACTTCAGCAGGAAAGGGGAGAGCATATATATCAACCAAAACCGAATAAAACCTTCAATATATATTTTTGACACCTGCTTTATGGAGTGGTAAGTTATGGACTGACTGGAGAATCTGAATATGGCGAAACAGAAGAAAACGATAGTATTGATGGGACGCCTCGATAGCAAAGGGAAAGAATACGCTTATGTCAGGGATAAAATAGCCAGCGGCGGTTTTAACGTCATCATGGTGGATACCGGAACGCGCGGCACTCCCCGGTTCAAACCGGACATTACCCGTGAAGAAGTCGCCGGGGCTGCCGGCGTGAATATACAGGATGTGGTTGACCGCTCGGATGAAAGTAAAGAAATAGAAATTATGATGAAGGGAGCGTCCGCAATCGCCCGAAAACTGCATGATTCCGGGAAGCTGGACGGCATAATGTGCCTGGGCGGGTCGCGGGGTACGGCTATAGGCACTGCCGCGATGAGAGCGTTGCCGTTCGGAATACCGAAGGTTATGGTCAGTACCGTGGCATCGGGCGATATGCGCCCGTATGTGGGCACAAGTGATATAACCGTAATCCATTCCGTCACCGATATAGCCGGGTTGAACCGGATGACAAAAAAGCTGCTAGCCTATGCCGCCGGAGCGGTGATGGGCGCGGTAGCGGCAAATCCTGGGTTTGAAGCCTCGGATAAACTGGTTATCGCCATGAGCGCCATGGGAGGAATAAACCGGGCAGCTTTTAAAGTCCAGGAGCTCCTGGAAAACAGCGGCTTCGAAGTGGTGGTTTTCCATGCAGTCGGTACCGGCGGACGGGCAATGGAGGAAACGATAGAACAGGGACTGATTGACGGCGTACTCGACCTGGTTACTCACGAACTGATTGACCGTGTTTTCGGGGGTTATTATGACGCGGGGCCGGAAAGGCTGGAAACGGCGGGGAGCAAAGGCATACCACAGGTAATAGTCCCGGGCTGCCTGGATTTTATAGCATACAGCCCGCCTGAAAAGATACCCGAAGATATAAAGAAAAGGAAACTTTTCTGGCACACTCCGGAGGTCGCCATAGTCCGGGCAAACAAGGAAGAGATGGCGGCGGCGGGAAAAATCATGGTTGAGAAGCTCAATAAAGCTGCCGGGCCGACAGCCGTCTTGATACCGTTGAAAGGGTTCTCTCCGGGGAACAAAGAGGGTAAGAACCTTTACGACCCCGAAGCGGATAAGGCTTTCGTCCAAGCGTTGAAAAACGACCTTAAACCCGATGTAAAAGTTATCGAGATAGATGCCCACATCAATGACGAGACCTTTGCCGAACAGGCTGTGGATATTTTATGTAAAATGATGGCAACAAAGGTGTAATTCTATTCAAAGATACCGTCATTGAGATAAGACACGAATTCTTCGTCTGATAGACCCAGAATTTCAGTACACACGTACTCATTATGCTCTCCCAGGCAGGGAGCGGGTCTGATATTAACCGGACTTTCCGATAGCTTGACGGGCCACCCCTGCTGGTAGCAAAGGCCTATTTCAGGATGCTCCACCCGCTTAAAATACCCGCGGTGCTCCAGTTGAGGGTCTTCATATATTTCCCTGTTTGTTTTCACGATTCCGGCGGGAACACCCGCTTCCTGGAGTAGAGTCATAACTTGTTCAGGGGTAAGGTTTACAGTCCACTGCTCTATGAACTCTTCCAGCCCCTCTTCGTTCTGTTTCCTTCCCTGGAACGAGGCAAATTTCTCATCGTTTGTCCAGGCCGGCGAGCCGAGAACCTTGCAGAAAGCCTCCCACTCCTTATCCGTAAAGACACTTATAGCACACCACCTGTCCTCGCCGCAGCAGCGATACACTCCGTGCGGTGCAGCGTAAGGCGACTTATTCCCGTCACGCATCGCGATGTTTCCATTGATGGTGTAGTCCAGTATCAGCGGAGCCAGAAGCTGGCAGGTGGTCTCGTACTGGCTGATATCGATATACTGGCCCCGTCCGGTCCTGCGCCGGTAATCAAGAGCGGCAAGTATGGCGGTAACCCCGAACCAGGGCACCACGCTATCCGGATAAGCCTGTAAAGTCCCCACCGGCGACCTGTCGGGCCAGCCGGTAAGATTGCCGATTCCGGTCAGAGCCACCGTATTCCAGCCGTAACCAGCGAAAGCCGAGTTCGGCCCGCTCTGCCCCTGGATAGTGGCGCTGAGCATAATAATATCCGGTTTTATCTTTTTCAGCTCATCGTAGTTCAGTCCCAGCCTCTCCATAACTCCCGCCCCGAAGTTTTCAACCACGACATCCGCCCAATTCACAAGCTTCTCGATAATTTCGGGAGCACGGTCATGTTTCAGGTTCAGGGTAATACTTAGCTTGCTGTTGTTGGCAACGAGAAAGCAGCCGGAGCGGTTAACACCGGTAACTCCATCCTTGTATGGAGACGTTACCCTGGTGATATCGAGGCTGGAGTTGCTTTCTACCTTGATAACCTCGGCTCCGTAATCACCCAGATAGGCGCCAATAAACGGCCCGGCAAACGCCCAGCTGAAATCCAGAACCTTCAGTCCTTCAAGCGCCATCTTTTCCATTTTAATTACCTAAATAACGCCGTCCTCCCTCAACGAGTCCAGTTCATCTTCACCGATACTGAGTATTCTGCGGTAAACTTCCTCATTGTGCTCGCCGGGAAAATGCGCCCTGCCCCTCACTGCCGGCAGACACTCCTCTTCGGTAGTCAGAAAGAGGAACCCGGGATAACGCACCGCCGTATCCAGTCCGGGATAGTCGATATCGACCCAGAAATTTCTGGATTTGAGCTGCTCATCTTCAGCGACATCCGAGATGTCATTCAGAGGTGTCAGGGGTATGCGCTTTTCCAGGGCTTCCTTATAAAGCTCCTGCTTGGTATGAGCCAGGAAAAAGATGCCGATTACCTCCTCCCAGGCTTTTATTTTCTCCGGAGAAACGCTGGTCAGGTCCAGCGCCGACCAGTCCTGTATCTCATCACTGAGTCTACCCGCCATCCTCTTGCTCTCCATCCACTCCACCATAATCTGCATCTGTCTGGTCCCGACGGCACCTCCGAAAAACATCCAGGAAACAAAACCGTCTTTGCAGGGCCAGATTTCCTGGGTCGAGACTCCTCCCCTGAACCGCCGTACCCCCGACCTCTGGACAACTCGATTGCCGTATTCCCAGTACGGCAACTGGGTATGCAGCGTCCGAACCATGCTTTCCTGCATGGAAACGTCCACCCACTGTCCCCGTCCCGTTTTCATACGGTTATGCAGGGCAATCAGGAGTCCCACGGCAGCGTGAATGCCTGCCTGTGAATATGCCTGGTCAAGGCTTATCCGCAGCGGAGCGCGGTCCGGCTCTCCAGTGCAGTAGACCATTCCGCCCATTGCCGAAGCTATTAAATCGCCGGCTTTGTAATCCCTATAGGGTCCGGTCTGACCGAAGGGTGAGATGGACGCCAGAATAAGCCGGGGGTTTATTTCAGAGAGTTTTTCGTATCCCAACCCGATGCTTTCCAGATAACCGGGAGCGAATGACTCGATGACAAAGTCTGTGGTAGCGGCGAGTTTTTTTAAAATTTCCTTTCCGGCAGTGGTATCCAGGTCAAGAGTGATGCTTCTTTTTCCGGCGCTGAAGGCAGCCCAGAAGAGACTCTGCTCGGAGCCGGTATTATCTTTTACAAAAGGAGGCAACCTCCTGGCGAAGTTTCCCTCCGGTTTTTCAATATGAATTACGTCGGCACCGAGGTCAGCCAGAATCTTTCCGCAAAGGAGACCCTTCTCGTCCGTCAGGTCCAGGGCACGGTACGGGCTTAACATCTCAGGCTTGATATCCTCTCACACGGTCAGCTTTTACATGCACGTCACAATCCCCGACATTATAGCATACATGACATGCGGTGTATGGAAATTAGTAGTAACATAATACCAAAGTTATCGTGTTAGATTGGTTGACATTTTCTTACCTCACCCCCGCCTGCCAAAGTCTCCCGCCTGCCAAAGCCTCCCGCCTGCCAAAGTCCGCCTAAGGCGGACGGCGGACAGGCCTGACCCTTCAGGGAGAATCCTTCAGGATGAACCCTTCAGGATGAACCCTTCAGGGAGAATCCTTCAGGATGAACCCTTCAGGGAGAATCCTTCAGGATGAACCCTTCTCCAACAAGAACCATTGATATGTAGAGTAAATCGTCATGGTTGGAGAGGGAGATGAGTACTCAACTGAACTGAGAACGAAAATTATCTAAAGGTTTGACGCTGGAGCACCCTTTTGCTACACTCTGACTTTAGTATATCCAGTGTATAAAGCCGCTAATATAACTAATATTCACAAGGAGAAAGATACCTCTGGAGCAGTTTGGTAGTCTGGACCTTCCCGGTATCCTGAAAGTACTCGGGCTTGCCGCCTCACCGATATCCGAGCTTAGAGGCGCTATTCCCTTGGCTATTCTTGAGTTTGATTTCCCCTGGTACTGCGCCTATATCATAGCCGTTATCGGCAATATACTGCCGGTTCCTTTCATCCTGCTGTTTTTCAACGCGATATCCGGCTTTCTGAGTAAAGTGCCCGTTTTTGAAAGAATGCTTAACTGGCTCTTCGCCCGGACGAGACGCCGGGGCAGGTTAATCGAGAGATATGAAAGAATCGGGCTGGTCCTGTTTGTGGCAATTCCTTTGCCCGTAACCGGTGCCTGGACAGGCTCGCTGGCGGCCGTGCTTCTCGGAATGGAATTCAAGAAAGCTTTCCTGTCAATCTGCATCGGGGTGCTTATTGCCGGCGTGATAGTCACCTGCCTGACCCTCCTCGGCTGGGTCGGTGCCGTAATCGCCGGCGTGGGACTTGGTATCCTGGCTGCACTGGGATTCTGTAGGTTCTAGTCAACCGGGAGTAAATGGATTTGACCTCCCGGGCAGCCGCCTTCAGCAAATTCCAAAATTTCCAAGTAAAGTATCTTTACTTCCCAATCTCTTTAGCTAGTGAGTATTACTTATCTCCCAGAACCGATAATACAAGAAGTCCGGGGCCAGTGTGGGTTCCGATTACCGGACTCGCTTTTGAACGATATATTTGCTCTCTGGGAAATATAGAATCCAGCCGCTCGATTAGCATTTCTGCCTCATCAAAAGCAGTGCCGTATTCTACTGCTATCTCTTCAATTCGGGAAAAGCTATTCGCATAATTATATAAGTGTTCCAGGGCTTTAACCCGAGAACGCTCTCTTGAGATTGGTATCACTTCACCATCCTGTAGCCCGATTATGGGGTTTATTTTCAGGATTGACCCTAATAGAGACTGGGCTTTGCCAATACGGCCACCCCGTTTGAGATATTCTAAAGTATCAAAGGTAGCGCGCATTTCCGCACGCGGGATGTTGCGATATACAGTATCTTTAACTTCACTAAAGGTAGCTCCTGTTCGAGCCAATCTGGCAGCAGTGATAACCACTAAACCCAGTGCCATCGCTGCTAATTTCGAATCTATAACCTCTACCCTGCACTCATTTTTCATTAATCCTACACTCTGTACCGCTACTTCGTAGGTACCACTTAGTTTGGAGGTAAGGGTAATCGCTAAAATTTCATTCGTTTCTTCTGTCAGTTTATCGTATACCCCGGCAAAGGCACCCGGGGACGGCACCGATGTCACCGGTAAAGTCTCGCTATATTCTATTCTTTCGAAAAACTCGTCAGCAGTAAGTTCAATACCATCACGGTATACTTCAGTACCAAAGCGAACATGCAGAGGAACTACGGTTATCCCCAGTTCTTCAGCAACGTGAGGCGGGAGGTCGGCAACACTGTCGGTAACAATTTTTACTGTCATTAGAGATTTCTTGAAGATGAACTTGATTTCAGTTCTTGAGTGTAATGCAGTAAGGAAGGGATGTCAATACATAGTAGCCGGTCTACGACTTGTTTTGACATACGTTTTATCGTAGAATTTACGTGTGATTCATTCGTCCCTGTAGCTCAGTCGGATAGAGCGGCTGCCTTCTAAGCAGCGGGTCGGGGGTTCGAATCCCTCCAGGGACGCCACAAGACTAAGCAACCCGCTGCCTAAGGTGGAAAGGCACGGTTAAATAGAATAGAATACCGACAGACTGCATGGGTCGACCGCAATGAAAAGTGACAAAAAATACCAGAGTAATCGGGCTGCACAAACTAGTCGAAGGATTCCTATTTTCCTTAAAAGCTGAAGGGAAAGCAACTCGAACATGCGAGTACTATTCCAAACCACTCCGCCATTTCCTCACCTATGCTACAGAGAACAATTGGCTTGATGATTCTCAAGCAATTGATACTCAGAAAATAAGAGAGTTTTTAACTTGGGTAGCTTCTAGGACGTATACATATATTGCTGGTAACGGTACGCAACAGGTAAGACAAAACAAACCAACTTCAGCATGGTCATATTTTAGAGCCTTAAGACGTCTTTTTAATTGGGCTATTGAGGAAGGCTTTGTAGAAACAAGCCCATTAACCAAGATACATTTTAAACCTCCCACCACAGCTCGAGTAGAGCCATACTCTCTGGAGGATCTCAAAAGGTTAATTGCTGTATGCGACCTTGATATCAAAACAGGTGCGCGTTTCGCGGGATTACGGAATAAAGCAATGCTATTACTCTTTCTCGACTCTGGTCTTAGGAGAGCTGAAATGGCAAGGTTAAAATTGGGAGACGTAAATCTAGAAACTCGAAGAGCGATTGTCCTCGGTAAAGGAAATAAAATAGGGATTGTCCCATTCTGCTCTAAAACTACCAAAGTAATCTGGCATTACTCGTTAGAAAGAGAATCTCGTACAAAATCCGATAATCTTTGGATCACTGAAGAGGGAAATGCCTTCTCTATTGATGGTATGGATAGTTGGTTTAACAGACTTAAAATCCGTGCTGGAGTCACATCGCCTGGCTGTATCCATAAACTTCGCCATACAAGTGCTTTACAATACCTCAGAGGAGCGAGAGATAGCTTCTTACTTCAATTGTTTCTTAGGCACGAAAGTCTAGAGATGAGCCGTAGGTATACTCAGGGACTTAAGCAGGAAGAAGCTATCGAAGCTCATAGAAATGGAGCAAGTCCTGTTGAGAGATTGGGGTTAGGCTAACCTTCTATTCGATACCAACCGTTAGAAAGGTTCCTTGAGAAAATTCCTTCCTCTGTGTACAAGGTACACAGCAACATCACTTTGCCTACTAAAATTAGGCCTTTTTATGGGTAAGTGAAGCTTTTCGGCGATTTCAACGTAACCCATTCCCTCATCTCTGTAAGTAGCACACTGTACAGCCAGACGGTCAGGATATTTAGGAAGAGGCCCACGCTTATTACGGAGCCCTGGTCTTCCTCTCATTCTCTTTAGTATATCGAATAGTTCATGATTCGCTTGAAGTAACATTTTATAGCTTGATGAGTCTGAATAAAGAGATTGTAATTCATCCGTTGAGAAACCAAACTGGCGAGATTCGTATTTCAAATCTTTGCCACTTACAACAGGCGGAGGATAAACTCTGATTCCAGGTATTACTTCATATCTTTTTATCATTGATCCGACTGGTACGACTATTTTCTCGTAGGTAATCGGGTAATCCAGGTTATAGTTCGACACTAAACAGGAAATCCAATAGATTTCAAGAATTGATAAAGCAGGGAGTCCTATTCTTTTCAACTCTCGACTCGCCACCGGTTTTAGTGTATTTGTCGGTTTATCCAACTCATCTTTCCATTCCACCCAGTTTTTAACAATGGAATTACGCCACCTATGCCATCTAAATAATGCTAGCTCGACCATTTGAGATTGCCACATCGAGTAACTCCTATACGAAGCTAAATTATACAGTACAGATATTTTTACACCCGATTAGTACTTTAGACAAGGGTATTGGGATTACATTTTAATCTTATGGAGAATAGCAGCAAGTCTGTTTAACTTAATAAGAATACCTGGATAGTTGAGCTATGTCGAATCATCAAGCAAAAGAACAATTGAAGAGCAGAATAGAGAAGCAGACATCGGAAGATATTGGGAAGGGTATGACGGTTCAAGAAGCCGGACGAAGAGGTGGCCAGACTACCTTTAGAAATAAAGGGAATGGATTTTTCCGGAAAATCGGTAGAAAAGGTGGTAACCGCACAGCGGAACTGTATCACGACCTGCTGAGTGAATTCGGGAAAAAGGGAGGACGTCCCCGGCGTCCGGCATTAACTGAATACATGGAGGGGGAAGACCAGTAATAAAGGGGGTGATTTGCGGTCGGCCCCTGGTCTTCCTCTTCCGCCATATTTTATCACAACAATGAAAGCCTATCTCGAACCAGAAGAAGTTTCCAAAATAGAAGAGGCAACATCCAATCTGAGAGATAAATTGCTAATCCGGATGCTGTTTCATACAGGCTGCCGCATTAGCGAAGCTTTGGGAATCACCGTAGAGGACATAGACTCCGACAACGGCAGTGTAACCATACAACACCTTAAAGCCCGAATAAAGCTATCATGTCCCGAATGCGGGCAAAGACTCGGTAGAAGCCATATATTCTGTCCTGGCTGTGGAGGTAAGGTGAAAGAAACTCAAGCCGAACAGCAACAACACCATCGCCAGAGAGTACTACCCATCGATAAGGATACTTTAAAAATGCTCGAAGAATATGTCAAACGTGGTGGTCCTGTTGTCAAAGAGGGAAGGACCTATATATTTGGCATAAATCGCCATAGAGCTTGGCAGATTGTCAAAGAATGTGCCGAAAAGGCTGAACTGCCAAAGCTTGTCAACACCGAAACAGGGAAAGTACACAACGTTTCTCCGCATAGGCTCAGAGATGCCTTTGCAGTAAATGCCGTGAAACAGAACGACTCCGGTGATGGACTAAGGCTTTTGCAAGAACACTTGGGCCACCAGAGCTTTAATACAACGGCTAAGTACAGAAAGATCAGCGGCAAGGAACATCGTGACTGGTACGACAGGTTGTGGGAAAAAGGTGTCAACAACCAGTCTGCCAACGAATAATCCGCCAACAAATGAGCCGTCAACAAGCAGAATCTCGATTTCCTTTGGAGAGAAGAAATAATGGAAGAACCCTTAAAACCTGCTAGAGGTGGCTTTCTCCGTCCTTTCGGCTGCGGACAGTTTATCCGGGACTTCTTAACGGGTGTTGGTCCTTACGGGGCACCGGGTATAGACCCTAACACCGGAGCCTGTCAGGCAGATTTATTCCGGGAATACAAGCTGGCGTTAATGAGAGTTACAGCCATGGATAGGGCAACAAGAACCGAAGAAAAGAAAGCCCGGAGAGAGAATAGGCCTATCGATCCCGATAATATAGACAGACTAGCAGAGAGGTATCTAGCACGAATGCCGTATAAGGCTCAAGGTGCTCGTTTCCACAGTTTTGTGGTCTACTTTTCGACCATCCAGAGATTAGGCTGGGTAGAATTTACCGGTAGGGAAGACCCCTCTGCTTTTCAGGAGCATTATCCGGAAGGGCAGCCACGCAAGTATTTCCGATTGACAGAGATTGGTCGGAAGGCCAGCGACAATGACTGGTCGAATCCACATCGTGCCCTTTACGGACAGGGTTATCGAAGGTAGTTGGCAGTTGTCACCACGAGCCAACCACGCCTGAGATAATTTTACTCACCATTTCTTGAGGCTAATTCTCTGTTTTCAGAACGTTTGGCAGGACATCCAACCATATAAGGCTCTGAGCCTAGAGGATGTTGACGTTTTTCCCTTTACACGCCAACAGGGTGCAAACGCTCTGAGCCTAGAGGATGTTTACATACTCCTTGTTGTCTGCCATATTAGTCGTACAGGGCAAGACAACCCACGGTGCCAACTCACACCTATCAGTTAACGTCCCTTTCTCCACCTCTCTACCCTTCAGGCCGCCTGGAAAATATTGCCGCTTGGAGTCCTGCTAATTAGCAGGTATTAAGAGGCTTGAATGTGCAAACAGGTCGGATGTGAAAACACTCCTTTTTTTTCTGAAAAACTTTCACTCGATAATTCGGATATCTATTGCTAGCTTACTCGAAGAGGTAGGTCTGAATCATACAATCAATAGGCTAATACTCAGAAAGACTTCTACGGATACCGGGGTCGGCTAATCCTTTCAGACCTTATCAGCAAGCGCCAGAATCGATTTACAGCCCTCTTTGCATCTCTTTTCATATCATTCTTCAATCAGCCCTGTGGTTGCACAATCTCTCTGACCGGTTACCGTATTGTGCAATCCCTTCCCTTCCCTTATGCTTTCAGGGCTTCATAGGCCGTTTTGTCCCTTTATTGCCGGTTACGGATTGTGCAATCCAGCTTCAAAGCCGGTATATGGCTGTTAAGGTCATTTCCAGAAAAACAATGAAAATATAGGTTCGTTCTAATAATGAACAATAGTTCCAATTGTTGGATACTAAGTCTGAATATAATCGTACTTTAATAATTGAATACGAGTAATGCCAGAGCTGGCATAGCCTAGCCTTGCGGGTAAATAAAATGTCCCGACTTAGCTCAAGACCAGTCGGGACAAATCTAAACACTGGGGGTTAAACCAATGTTAGACTATGCCGAATATACCATAGAGGATGACAGCTATCAAGACAACGGTCATCATCCACCACAGGCGGACTATGACCACCTAGAGGGCGACTGGCTTGATTATTATAAGGTAGGTAAAAACTTCACTCATAAGGTCAAGCCAGAGGATAGAGAGGACTTTTTACACGACCTGTTCTTATCCTTTGCCAGAGTCAAAATGAGCTATGATACCAGAGGTAAGGAATTGACTACCGGCGGGTTGGTAAGGATAGCTCAATACGAAGTAGCCGACTACTGGCGGAAGTGGTATCGCCGTAACCAAAACTCAGATTGCGGGGGTTGTTCAAAAAGACAAAGGAAAGCGTGTGAAGCCAATGACTCTTACGGTAGTAAGTGTCCAAAGGCGATACAGCTTGAGAGCCTTGATAAGCTGGTAGAGGATAGTGAGGGCAATAAAATAGAACTAAATCAGCTACTTGCCGATGATAATGCCGACTTCATACCCAGACTGGAAGCTAAACTTGTCGTGGAAGCCTATCCTGTACGCTTTGTCCAGCTTGCCTATAAAAAGTATGCGGGTTATCGGCTAACGGATAGTGAAGCACACTACTACTGGCGAGAGCGGAAAAAAGCACAAAAAAATCTGGTATAAGTGTCATAAAACAGGGCGATATACCGATATATATAGTGGAAGCACTAAAATACTTCTGGGTGCTACCTAGCAGTGCCAGCGAGTTGCGGGCTGCTAATAGTGCTGATAACAGAATAAGGCAAAGGCAATCGCCAGCTTTGGCGGGCAGGGATACCCCTGAAAGTTGGTGAGGACTGGCA
>Ga0315543_1000460_pt1 | contig 49293 bp, 34 predicted proteins | sample SalMarSW160210MG_2_FD_203098 | JGI IMG/M metagenome (GOLD analysis project Ga0315543, IMG submission 203098) | Salt marsh sediment microbial communities from the Plum Island Ecosystem LTER, Massachusetts, United States - Salt Marsh Sediment SW1601-210 ...
TAATCAGTCGTTTATGAAAGCTTACTTTCAACACTCCTGCTAAAATATAAACCCATTCACCTTGCGGTGATGGGTCATTTTGTGTTTGTCGGGATGACAGGATTACCTCCTTTCAGTCGGTGATCCTGATAGGGATGAAACAAAAAAGGAAACAGCCAGTTACTCGCTTCGCTCGTAATATGTCTGCTGTTTTTCCACGCTTATAAAAGCAAGCTTTTAATGCTTTGAAAAAACAGCAGCCAACATATCTTCGATATACTGGCTGTTTCCTTTTTGTCGGGATGACAGGATTACTCGCTACCCGCAGGGCAGGCACACAACCCGCTCGTGATCCCGGTATGGAGGAAACTAAACACAAAATGACCAACCTTCGGTTGTTTTTATATTTTAATCAGTCGTTTATGAAAGCTTACTTTCAACACTCCTGCTAAAATATAAACCCATTCACCTTGCGGTGATGGATCATTTTGTGTTTGTCGGGGTGGCGGGATTTGAACCCACGACCTCGTCGTCCCGAACGACGCGCGCTACCGGGCTGCGCTACACCCCGCAATTTTCTCATGCAAAAATACTATTTTTTCAATACAACCACCCTCACCACAAAAGACCGTTAATGTTCCGGATCAACAGCTCCTCCAGTAAATCATCCTTGTCGACAGGAACTACACCAACCTTTTCACAAACTAGTCCACCAGCAAGATTCGCTATTCCGGCAATGTCTTTTGGAGAAAATCCGGCAGCCAGAAACAGGCTGGATACACCGATCAGGGTATCCCCGGCACCCGAAACATCAGCAATATCCCGCACCTCAGCAGGTAAAGAATAATGTTTCTGACCATCGCTGATCAATACACCCAACTCAGAAAGCGTAATGAATATCAGCTTGTTATTCCAATCGGTATGAAGCGGTTTGATAGCATGAACGATTCCCTCAGTATCCGCTTTATCAATTGTCAGATTCAATCCCTCTTTCAATTCCCTGAAATTGGGTTTGAACAGATCGACGTTCCTGTAGTGATGGAAATTCCTCTTCTTGGGATCTGCCAGCACAGGAATCCCTTTCTCTTTAACCTTCCGGGTAACCTCTTCAATGAGGAAGGGCGTGATTACTCCTTTATCGTAATCTTCAAAAACAACGGCGTTTATTGTATAATCGTCAAGAATGCCGGTAATTTTCTGCAACAACTCCTTCTCCAGATGCTCACCGACAGGAGAGCTCTCTTCTTCATCGATCCTGAGCAGATGCTGATTGTTACTGATGATCCTGGTTTTAACCGTGGTTTTTCGTTCCCGGTTTTTTATGATCCCGTCAGAAGGGATACTTCTATTCTTCAGTCGCTGAAGAAGGATCTCTCCCTTATCATCATCACCAATAACCGAGCAGAGGTATGGGATAGCTCCCATGGATCTGATATTTAATGCAACATTCGCTGCACCCCCCAGACGGTTTTCTAAGTTTGTGCTGGCGATAATAGGGATCGGGGCTTCAGGTGAAATCCGGTCCACCTTCCCCCACATGTAAGCATCAAGCATTGCATCACCAATGATCAGGATGCGGTAATCACCGAACGATTTGAATACTTTTTTTATTTCACTGCTTTTCACGGATTATAAAATTTTCGTGGCAGGAACAAAGATATATTTTCTGGAGCAATTAATAAAAACGAACAGATCAATTACATTGGATCGACATCGACAATGACCTGAACAGAACGGTAAGAAACAAGCTGCTCAAACTCCCTGATGCAATCCATCACCATTCCTTTAAACTGAGTGTTTTTTTTGCTTTTCTCAATCTTGATGAGGATAACCTTTATGTATTTTCGTTGAATCCTGTTAACGATGGGTGCCTCAGGACCCAGCATTTTCTTGCCCAGCAATTCTCTTAACCTGCGGGCAAGTTCCAGGGATGCCCTGTCCAGTTTAGCGCTATCATAATGCTTCAGGGAAATCCGGATCAAACGGCTATAGGGAGGATAACTGAAACTCTTTCTCTCTTTTAACTGCTCCCTGAACATGTGATCGTAATCATGGCGAACAACATCACGGATAATGGGGTGGTCGGGTTTTGAGGTTTGAACGATTACCTTTCCCTGCTTCTTTGTCCTGCCAGCTCTTCCACTTACCTGAGACATCAACTGATAACTTCTCTCATAAGCCCTGAAGTCAGGAAAGTTCAGCATGTTGTCAGCATTCAGGATACCAACAACGTATACATTTTTAAAATCCAGACCTTTGGAAATCATTTGTGTGCCAACGAGGATCTGTATTTTACGCTGCTCAAAGTCATGGATAATCCGCTCATATGACCTTTTCTTCCGGGTTGTGTCCAGATCCATTCGTCCAATGCGTGCTTCCGGAAAAAAATGAGCGATCTCCTGTTCAATCTTTTCTGTTCCGAATCCTTTGGTTTTGATCATGGGGCTTCCGCAATTGTTGCAGGTTCCCGGGTTATCGTAACTGTAACCGCAATAATGACAAACCAACCGGTTCATCTCCCTGTGATACGTCATGCTCACAGCACAGTGTTTGCATCTGGGTATAAAACCACACTCTTCACACTCGATAAAAGGGGAGAATCCCCGACGGTTTTGGAACAACAATACCTGTTCATTTTTTTCCAGCGCACCCTCGATGGCGTACATCAACTGGGGTGTAAAATGAGACCGGATCACCCGTTTCCTGTATGCTTCATGCAGATTAGCAATGATGATCTCCGGCAGATCAAGCTTCTCAAAACGCTCCTTTAATTCAATGAACCCGAACTTGCCGGTTTTGGCATTATAATAGCTTTCAAGAGAAGGTGTTGCCGTTCCCAGTAAAACCCTGGCTGAATGCATCTGTGCAAGCATGATCGCTGCATCCCTTGCATGATACCTCGGTGCAGGATCCTGCTGTTTGTAGGTGTTTTCATGTTCCTCATCCACAATGATAAGCCCCAGGTTGGAAAACGGAAGGAACAAAGCTGAACGGGCTCCCAGGATAATCCGAAAAGAATCCTTTTCCTCTTTTTGAAGCACATTGAGCCAAATTTCCACCCGTTCGGCATCGTTAAGACGGGAATGGTAAACGCCAACCGCTGATCCGAAAACGCGTTGAAGACGTTGTATGATCTGAGTGGTCAATGCAATTTCCGGCAAAAGATAAAGCACCTGTCTCCCGGATTTTAACTGCTCATCGATCAGGTGCATGTAAATTTCCGTTTTTCCACTGGAGGTTACGCCATATAACAAAGCAACATCGTTCACCTCATGAGATGCCTCAATCTCCCGGAGAACTGAATCCTGAACGGAAGTCAGTTTTTTCAGATTGGCAGAACCTGTTCCAACAGCATGAGTAAGCCTGCCAATCTCTTTCTGGTACTGAACCATGATCCCTTTTTTCACCAGGGCATTCAGAGCAGCAGCAGATCCGTTTGACTCTCTCAGGAAGGTGGCTCTCTCTAATTCCCGGACTCCGGAATCGCTGAAAACATTCGTTTTGTCAACAAATTTCAGGATCATTTCTTGTTGCCTGGGTGCCCTGGTCAGATTATCCAGAATATCGTTCAGCTTATCTTCCGTCATGTCAGGATCCAGCTTAATATAGGCTACCCGTTTTGGCTGGTACCGTTCCATTAATTGCTCTTCGGTAAAAATGGCTCGTTTCAGTATCAGTTCGTTGATCAGAGCTACTCCGCTTTTTTTGCTCTTGCCACGGGGGATCTCATTGATGCTTACTCCATCTTTATCAATGATCCTCAGCAGCCCTAATGCATCATCCGACAGGGATTCGATACACTGAAAATCCGGATCCGGATATACTTTCGATTCACTTTCAAGCCTCAGGCCGGAAGGAAGAGCTGCTTTCATTACCTCTCCTTCAGCACAGAGATAATAACTGGCGATCCATTCCCAGAACCGGTACTGAATTTCCAAAACCACCGGTGATTCATCCAGGATTGAAAGAATATCTTTCGTGATGTGGGAACCGGGTTTCCTGGTATGGACCTCTTTAACCAGTGCGGAATAGATACGTTTCGGTCCAAATTGCACCGAAACCCGCATACCGGGTTTTATACTTTTCCTGAACGCATCAGGAATCCTGTAGGTATACAGAACAGGCAGAGATAGTGGAAGCAATACATCCGCATAGAGTGTCGGCTGGTCCATTAGCCTGAAATTCTGAAGATCAGCAAACTATTAATACAATAGAAGCCAGTATTATATTGAAAGAATATCTGCTATTTCTAGCAGGGAACGGTTCACGTCCTTGTGCAATTTAACTGCCTTGCGAAACGGGACCAGGACAACCTCATCGTTTTGCAACCCGACCATCACACTTTTTTGGTTATCAAGCAATGCTTCGACGGCAGCATGTCCAAGACGACTGGCAACAACACGGTCTTGCGCGGAAGGAGAACCCCCACGTTGTATATGACCCAGCACAGTGACCCGGGTAGAATAATCTTTGAAATCCTCTTTCACTTTTTCTGCTATTTTAAAAGCACCTCCTTCGTCATCCCCTTCAGCCACGATAATGATGCTGCTCGATTTTCTTCGCTTAAAACCGGTCTCAAGTGTTTGCTTAAGGATTTTTGCCTGGTCTTTTATTTCCGGTATCAGAATGGCTTCCGCACCGGTGGCAATACCACTATGCAGGGCGATGAATCCGGCTTCAGCACCCATCACTTCTACAAAAAACAACCGGTTATGAGCACTGGCAGTGTCCCTTATCTTATCTACGGCTTCAATGACTGTATTTAAACAAGTGTCATATCCAACAGTGTAATCCGTTCCAAAAATATCGTTGTCGATGGTTCCGGGAATACCAACAAAGGGGATGTTGTATTCTTCGTTAAAGATCCGGGCACCGGTGAATGTCCCGTCACCACCAATCACAACCACTCCATCAATAGCTTGTCTTACAAGATTATCATAGGCAATTTTTCTGCCTTCAGGAGTTGTAAACGCTTCACAACGGGCGGTTTTAAGAATTGTTCCACCCCTCTGGATGATATCACTGACGCTGAATGCTTTCAGCACTTTGAAATGACCCTGGATCAAACCCTGGTAGCCATGACGAATGCCAATCACTTCCAGTTGATGATAGATCGCTGTACGGGTAACGGCTCTGATTGCAGCATTCATGCCCGGTGCATCTCCACCAGAAGTTAAAACCCCGATCCGTTTAATTGTTGCCATTTTAGTCCTGATATTTATGTCGGAAAATAAAAGTATGAAAATTTCATGAACTTTACTTATCTGGTTTTTGATTATTGGCGATCTCCCTGATCCGGTTTGCCACTTCCTCCATGATCCATTTCGGAGTTGAGGTTGCACCGCATACTCCTGCTGACCGTGCACCCTTAATCCATTCCATATCCAGCTCCTCCTTTCTGGTGATGAAATACGTACGTGGATTGGCCTCCTTGCACACCTGGAATAACATCATCCCGTTTGAGCTTTCCCGGTCACTCACGAAAAGAACCACATCAAATTTCCTGGCAAACTCCCGTAAACTTGGCTCACGGTTGGAAACTTCACCGCAGATCGTTTCAAAAGAGACAAAATGGATATTTTCAACTCCCTGGACTTCAACCATCCGTTTGCGGATCTCCTGCTGAAACTGTTCGTAGTTTTTTTTCCCCTTTGTGGTTTGAGAATAGAGATAAACGGCTTTGGTATAGTCGATCTGGTTAAGGTCCTCGGGCTGCTCTACGATGATGGCTTTGCCTCCTGTCTGACCCACCAGACCGATAATCTCTGCATGGCCTTTTTTCCCGAAAATAACAACCTGCCCATTCTGCTGGGAAATCTCATCATATCCGCACTTGATCTTTTTTTGCAGATTCAATACTACCGGGCATGTGGCATCGATAATCTCAATGTTGTTTTTCTTTGCTATCTCATAGGTTTCGGGCGGTTCTCCGTGGGCCCTGAAAAGAACCCTGGAGTTTCTCAGTTTCCTGAATTCTTCATGGCCAATGATAATTATTCCCAGTGACTCCAGCCTCTCCACTTCAACCTTGTTGTGTACAATAGCACCCAGACAATAGAGGGATCTTCGTTTATTAAGTTCGCTTTCAGCCATCCGGATTGCCTTGACCACGCCAAAACAGAACCCGGAATCGGTATCAATTTCAACCTTCATAATACCCCATCTTGATCAACACACCGTTAAACCAGATCATCTGCTCATCGGGTGTCATATAACTGTTGTCCAGAATGATGGCATCCTCAGCTTTTCGCAGTGGACTCTCCTGACGGTTTTCATCGATCCTGTCCCGCTTAACAATGTTTTCCCTGACCTGTTCAAAACTCACTGATAATCCTTTTTCAATCAGTTCTTTATATCGTCTTTCTGCCCGGATCTCAACACCTGCTGTCATGAATATTTTTAATTCTGCATCCGGAAAAACTACCGTACCTATATCTCTTCCATCCATTACTATTCCCTTATCCTTTCCCATTTCCTGCTGAAATTCAACCATCTTCTCTCTCACAAACTTAATTTTACTGATGTCGCTGACATGATCTGAAACCCGGATACCCCTTATTCCTTCTTCAACATTCTTTTCATTCAGGTAGGTTTCGTTTCTCCTGGTTTGTTTGTTAAACCTGAATTCTATTTTAAGGCGGTCAAAGTTTCGGGAAAGTTTTTTTTGATCAATGTTGTGATCTTCAATAATTCCATTTTGCAGAGAATAGAGGGTTACAGCCCGGTACATTGCTCCGCTGTCAATATAGAGGTATCCCAGCTTTTTTGCAATCGCCTTGGCGAAAGTGCTTTTACCACTCGACGAGTATCCATCAACAGCAATGATCATTCGATTATAAGGTGAAACCATAAGGTTATAAAAATACAATTAATTTTTCGGCTTTTTGTAGAAACTACCAATGTTGGTACTGATAGAAAAATGGTTGGATGCACCGGCAAGATGATAGGTCGCCCTGCCATAACTGAATTGAAATTTATAGACCTGAAACCCGAATCCCCATGAAAATCCTACAGTGGATACTTTCGAGGGGATCTGCAATTCTTTTCGCCGTTGGTAGTTGTATCCAACACGAAAGGTAAAGCTCTTAATGGGAGTGAACTCGAGACCGAATATCAAATGCCTCATGATGTTTTCCGCAAAATCTTCCAGTTTGGATGGTTCATCGGAATCACCGGCAAAGGGATCATTGACAGAATCCTGGGAATCATCCTTATCATAGGTAAGGCGATACGTTTGCAGATTATGCGCTACCAGGGATATCCGGAATGGAGCATGCTTGAGTTTCTGAGATAGACCCAGCTGGATCTCAAATGGAAGAGGTTCGCGTGTTTCCCCGTCATAAGTAGAGATCTGAATACCAATGTTCTTTAATACCAATGCCGCCGTAAAAAGACTATTGGGGTTGTAATAGGTTACCCCAAGATCCGTGGCGAGTCCAAACGAGTTGTATTTTTCAAGATTCGATATGATCGGTTTCAAATTTATACCAACTGAAAACAGGGAATCGATCCTGCGGGAATAAAAAAGATTGAAGGAGTATTCGGAAGCACTGAAATCACCCGTTTTTTGTCCCGTTTCATCAGCAGCGATAAACGTCCCGTAATGTATGTAATGAATACCGGCAGCAAAAGTTCCCAGGTGACCAAATGATTTTGCATAAGAAAAATAACCGAAATTAATGTCGGCAAGATAATTCACATAATTCAATACCAGCGCATTATCTAAGGTGTCATTTAAAAGCGAAGGATTATGGAATACCAGGTTGAGGTCATTGTCCGGCAAGGCAATGGCTTTTCCCCCCAGTGCGGCAACTTTGGCTGAATTTGGAAGATTCAGGAATTCGTAGATTGCCCTTCCTCCAATCTGCCCCTGTAAGGATGCAGAACAGAGGGTCAGGATCAATGCAACATGGATCGTATGTTTCATCTCCACTAACTTTACCCTGCTGTAAATATAACAAAACAAGCGAACGGCAGGATAACTCTGTTTTGTTCTGTTTCAATAAACGCTGATTGCACCAATTTGGTGTATCGGATTTTATTTTTTCGATTTGAAATGTACCTTTACCGGGTATTTTGAAAAGTCATTCATTTGGAAAAAATTGCTTTCATAATCAATCCCGCAGCCGGTAAATCACAAAGAAAGCAGCTCAGGAAATGGATTCTGGAGACCATCGATCCCCGGAAATTCGAGACACTTATAGTGGAATCAACAAAACCGGGAGAAGCTACTGAAATAGCCGCCAGGGAAATAGAACAGGGTTGCAGGATCATTGCAGCAGTGGGAGGGGATGGAACGGTGAATGAAGTGGCAAGAGCCATCGTGAATACCGGGGCACTCCTGGCAATCGTACCAACTGGCTCAGGGAATGGACTGGCAAGACATCTGAAAATTCCCACTTCCCCGAGAAAAGCAATCCGGTTGATCAATCAATTGAACTGGCAGGCTATGGATTATGCAATGGTGAACGAAGTTCCCTTCTTTTGCACCTCCGGTGTCGGATTTGATGCAAGGGTTGGTAATTCATTTGCCCGACAGGAAAGAAGAGGATTCTTTACCTATTTTAAGATCATCCTGTCGGAATTCTATAAATACACTCCGCACCGATATACCATTGAAATGAATGGACGCCTGTTGGAACGGGAAGCCTTCCTGATAACCATAGCAAATGCATCACAATACGGTAACAATGCCTTGATCGCACCCGGTGCTGATGTCGATGATGGGTTGCTCGATCTCTGTATCATTTCAAAATTCCCCCGTTACAGGGTATGGGAACTGGGGGTTCGCATGGTGACCGGGAAATTACCCTCCTCTCCCTTCTATGAAATGCTGAAGGTGAAGGAAGCAAAGATATCTGCCGAAAATCAGACCTTTTTGCATTATGACGGTGAAGCCGGAGGATCGGTGATTAACCTTGAGGTTCGAATCGTTCCGAAAGGACTTCACGTGATCGTACCATCAGAGGATCCAGGTGTCGATATTTAACACGTTGAAGAAAATAATTCCCTGGACAACAAACCGGACCAGCCTGGTTAATGCAAAAAGAACATATAACCTGAAGGGATACTTCAGCAGACTGACAGCGATGGTGACCATTGAGAAGGGAGTGAATGGAAACAGGGCAGCAATGATGATAAATGCACCTCCCCATCTTCTGATAAACGAAATATAAGTTTGTAACTTCCTTTCAGAATAGGCTTTTATCTGCGGCCGGGTGGCAAACCACATTCCGATTCCGTAGGATATAATCCCTCCCACATAGGATAAAATCCCAAGTAGAGCCAGAAAAATCATTGGGGTTTCATGCTTTACCGACCAAAGAACGAACAGATCAACAGGCACCAGTCCTAAAAAGGATTCCGAGGCAAAAAAGAGGGCAAGCACAAACGAATCTTTCATCTTCATTGTAAAATAGGTGAAGATCCGTTCATAATCGATCAGGTATTTCCCGACAAAATAAATCAGCAGGACAAACAGGGTGTATGCAAAAATAATCTTAACAACATTTACACCAACATACCTGACAAATCCCCGCTCCTGATAATACCTGTACCACTCCCTGATCGTTTTAGGGCGTTGAGAACGGGACGAATCCTTATGGGGCATAGATGGGGATGATTAATTTTAAATTATATAGTTAATTTAAGAATGAATTAAATACTGAAATTGAATTATGCAGATATTGAATCCTACATAATAACAGGTTGTAAACCTATACTATCTGACGTTATTTTAAAGATACTATTACAATACTACTTGATTGTCTCATTTCAATTCTTTAAAATTGTAATTTGATAAATGGGGGATTACGTTAACTTAGGAAATATAGGTATATACTTCTGATTTTTTAACATGAAGTGATATTAATCTTATGAACATGATCAAAAAGAAAGTTTTGACATCCATAGTTGTGCTGATCGTGATAATCATGAATCAATATTGCGTATGCCAGACAAAAATCAATGCATTAATAGATGAACTGAAAGGCTCAAGATCCTTTCTTACAGTGGACAGCATAAAAGAGAAACTTGTGAACCAGGGTAAAGACGCAATCCCATTTCTGATTGAAATGCTCAAAGACACTGCTTTCGTTAAATTAACAGAGACCGGTGACCTCATTTATCCTGGATCAACAAGATTTCCCAGCCATGGATATATTATCAACTATGCTATTGATTGGCGTTCAGTAAGAGCAGGTTGGGTTTTGGAAGAATTGACATTTCAGGATTTTGGATACAGAAATAATGTGGTAACTGAATCAGAGTTATTTGCTCTTTCAAAATCGGTTTATTCACCTGAATATATTCAATCAGATAACGATAAATTCGAATTTAGGCATGAGACAGAAGAACGCCGGATCAAAGAATATCGAAAACTATTGGCTGTAAAAGTTGAAAATTGGTGGAGAATTAATCAAAACTCCTGGAATCGTTTTATTGGCCTTAAAAGTGCACTGGAGAGTAAAAACAACTATCGAATACACAGAGCACTGGATTATATACGAGTTGGGACTACGCAGTGTAATTATCTTACAAGGGAATCGTTCGATGAAGAACTGAAACCAATAGTGAAAAGAATCAGGTTAAGAGGGGAAAACGGGACTTCTGAGCATGCGAAAATGATCTTAAAAGACAAACGATATGAGTGGTTGGAGAAAAAGTATAAACCAGCCAATTGAATCTTTATGTTGACCAGGATTCGTTAAAATTCATCAGATAACTGTTGAGTGAAACAGTTGACATACTTGAATTTGACTTTTCGTCAGCCATAAATGGCGAAAAGTTCAAAGAATTTTTCGGGTTAAACATTGAATGAAGATTCCTGGGAACCCGGTTAAAATTCAATGTTTATAATAAATTCAACTATACTTAACCCAGAGCCCTTACTGAATTCATTTTATCCAACGAACATTAAAGCTAGTCCGTTAATCAACTAAATCTTCTTGTTTATCCACGATACTGACTCTTTAATAAAAATCATCCTATGTATTGTAAACTACAATTTCATTCTGACGTATGATGGAGAAGAAAGCAAGGTATTTCTCAAAAAGTCGATACAACCTTATTTGGGTTTATTTAGTCTTGGAGAGATAACACCATTGAAACATTTAAAATTATAAGACAATTTAGATATGAAAGGAGAATCAAATAGATGGAAGACAATTTATTGATAAAGTATCTTCATGATATTGATAAGGAGGAACAAATATCCCAGATGGAGGAAATAGAATTGACCAGAGATTTCAGAAACGGAAATTTAAATGCGTTGCAAAGGTTGGTGAAGGCAAACCTTCGGTTTGTAATTTATGTCGCCAAACAATACCAGTACCTGGGATTAAGCCTTTCAGATTTGATAAGCGAAGGGAATATAGGCCTGATTAAAGCCGCAGAACGGTTTGATGAAACCAGGGGTAATAAATTCATTACCTATGCGGTATACTGGATTAGAGAATCTATTCTCCAGGCACTCAATGAGAATGCAAGTTTCATAAGATATCCCAGAAATCAGATTTCCTCGCGTAAAAAAATCAGGGAAACATTCGAACAGTTTGAGGAATATTATTCAAATGAACCGTCAGACAACAAAATCAGCTCTTCCTCCGCTTCACTTCATTTTTTGGAAACCGATAAAGGTGATGTTGAAAATCATATCGGTTATCCAGGTAGTTCTTTTGAATCTTCCGAAAAAGACCTGATGGATGATAATCTGTGTGATAATAATTCATTTTGCCCTGAAAAATATTTGTTAGAGGATTCATTCAAAAGTGAACTGAAACGTGCCCTGAAAATTCTTACACACCGTGAATCAAGTGTCATCGAACTTTATTATGGGCTAAATGGTACCTCTCCTCATACACTGGAAGAAATTGGTAAAGAATTTAGTATGACAAGGGAAAGAGTCCGCCAGATAAAGGAGAATGGCCTGAAAAGATTAAAACATGAAAAGTTCATGACGGTTTTAAAACAATTGTATGAAGAATCTGCGTAGTTATGCACAATAAATACTCTTCTTGAAGTAATAATGTGGGGTGAGAGAAACCCGGGTAAATGTTGTCAAAAATATGTACATTTACGCTTTATTAAAAATCGTCTGTACTTTCACCCTTAAATAGATTCTTACCATGAAAGCAAACAAACAATTATTCAGGTTAACCCTGATAACATTGACATTGATGGTCCTCCCCTTAACGGGCTTCTCACAATCGGACAGCAATCCTTTTTTAGGACGTTGGGCACTCTTTTTGCCGGATGATGGCGCGGGATGGCTTGAAATAAGACAGGAGAAAGGATACCTGGATGGAGATATTCTTTGGTATGGCGGCAGTGTTGTACCGGTGAGCAGTGTGTTAATGTATAATGATAAGCTGATTATTACCCGGAGTAATCCGGTTGGAAAACAAATCTATACCACTTGGATTGAATGTGTGATGGTGAACGATGAGATGATTGGAAAAGTATTGACACCCGGTCGTGATGGGAAAGTGAACGCTTCCTATTTCGAGGGGAAGCGAATTCCTCCCTTGCCTCCTGCACCGGATCTTTCTTCACTCAAATTTGGTAAACCAATAACCCTGTTTAACGGGAAAGATCTTTCCGGATGGTCATTGATCAATCCCAATCAGAAAAATGGCTTTTCAGTGAAAGATGGCGTAATGGTTAATGATCCCGTTCAGCCAGGAGACGGTTCTCACATCAGTTATGGCAACCTCAGGACAAACCAGAAATTTGAGGATTTTAATCTGAAAATTGAAGTCAATGTCCCCAGTGGCAGCAATTCGGGAATATACCTGCGTGGAATATATGAAGTGCAGGTTCTTGACAGTTATCAGCTGCCCCTCGATTCACATAATATGGGTGCTATTTACAGTCGCATCACACCGGCGGTAAATGCAGAGAAACCCGCAGGAGAATGGCAGAGTCTGGATATTACCCTTTGTGACCGGCACGCAACGGTTATCCTGAATGGTACGAAAATCATCGATAACCAGCCGTTGTATGGAGTGACAGGCGGAGCACTTACTGCTGATGAGTTCATTCCGGGGCCCCTTTATTTTCAAGGTGATCATGGTAAGGTGTCCTACCGGAATATCGTTTTACAGCCAATACTTAAATAAGATGTAAAACGGAATGAGTGGGGCAATGATCATGAAGTAAGACAATCCCACTCGATTCCGATTCGTCTGAGTGCGTAACCGATCTCGCGGTGATAATCACCGTAACCGGTCATCCAGTGAAAACCCTGCATCTGTTTTGCAAAGTCCTTGCTGTCGTAATTATAGCTGATATCTAACTGTGAGCGGCAAATATCCATAAAGGGGGTATCCACAATGTTACCCACCAATCCTTTATAATGGGCCATTGCAAAATCCGGGATAATGTTGGTGATGGTTTGACCAATAGCCATTTCCACTTTCGGTGCTGCCCCATAATCGGATTCGAAATGGGTAAGGATTCTTGCTGGTTCCCTTTTTTGACCATCCATCCGCTGCGGTGCCGTACAGTGTGCAAGGGTTATAACCCCATCGTGGGGGTAAGTCGGGTCGTTTAGAAATACCGGTTTGCCGGAGATATTAGCCATTAAAATACCTGCCGGGATCACAACGAAATCCGATTCGCAGAAGGCGAGGTAACCGGCATCGTTCAGTAAACTAAGGGTCAGGCATGCAGAGGTTTCCGCCATTGGCATGATCGTTCCCATGCAACCGTTGATTGTGATTGCCCTGCAATTGGCCTTATTCATCATTTTACGGAAGATCTCATCAAGAAGAAATCCGTTATTTACAAACGAACGTTTTGTCTCCAGCCTTGTGCCGGGAATTTGAAGGTATTTATCAGCACGCTCTCCCGCACGAGCAACAGCGGAATGATCAGACATGGCTTCTTTGATCAAACCTCCCAGTTCCTCATAGGAGACCGTAAGGATCGTAAATTTATACTTATCCTCTGTAAGCTTCGGTACAACACCTTCCGGTTGAGACCAGGCCCCGGGACCTCCGACAGCAATAATCCTTGTGTTCAATGTATTCTTTAGTCCACACAAAGCCCGTAACCGCCAGAGCAGTTCGTCCTGGCTGTCGATAACAACATCATCATCGTTCACACCGGCTAAAGCTGGTTGATCAGTATGTTGCCGCAAATACCGTGGACTGATAATTTCATACCATAAATAGACCGGGCCTGACTTGTGCCGGCAGAAGAAGATCATATCCTTCTCCATTTTATATAGCCGGTCAAAGGTATCCATCCATCCGCCTGCTGCATAAACCAGATACAGATCGGCTGAGGCCAGATCAGGGATATCATTCAGATCATCCGGACCACGCACACGATCAATGGGGAGGAATTCGACAGGAAAGTCACACCGTGATTGAAGCTTCTTTAATTCACCACCAATCCTCATTACCTCCTCCTTTGCATCCTGTTCTGTTTGTATACCTCCCCAGGCTCTCCAGCTCCGTTGATCCTGGCGGACCGGTGTCGAATAAGTAAGGATTGGTTTTACGACCAACGGACTGCGCCGGATGCCCGGCTGGCCCTCTTCTTGTAAGGATGCAAGTGCTGACCAGGATAAACCCGATAACGCAACGATGGAAAAGGTGGTGTTCCCGGTAACCTGTATGAATTTCCTCCTGGTTATTCCTTTGGACGAATGATCATTGAACTCATTGCAGGGGCAACAGGCCGCACGGATTTTATTCTGGTATTTGTTCTGTTTGGTAGCCATGGATAAATGTTTTTTTGAATATATAAAAAAAATTGCAATTAAGTCATTAACTTGTTGTCTGTTATTTTTAATCATTTCAAAACAGGGAGTTAGCATGCAAAACAATATCAAACGAAGAGAATTCCTGCGGCTCACGGCTGCCGGGAGTGCTCTCTGTTTCTACAGCTCAGGTCTTTTTGCAGCTGGCATGAGACCATCTTTGCACAAGCTGATCAGTCCGGGATGCAGGGGAACAAAAGTTAAAGTAGCCAGAGTTTACCTCGGGTCATCACATGGTCTCTGGCCTGAACCCAATATGGATTTCAACGATGAGATCCGGTATTATGAATCACGCTTTGAGGAATTGAAAAATGAACTATCTGATGTTGAATTTACGGTAGATCGTCTGATCACATCTCCGGAGGAGGTTGGTGAAATAAAAGAAGGATTGAAGGAGGCGGATGGAATTCTGGCCATTCATTTTAACATTGGGATACGACCGGCTCTGGATGAAATACTTGCTCTGAACCAACCCACCATGGTTTTTGCCGTGCCCTACTCAGGACACGAATGGGTGGGCTTTGGAGAGCTTCAGAAACAACCCCTCGGAGCCAAAATGGGATGCATGCTTACCAGTGATTATACCCAGCTGGCAACTGCAATTAAACCCTTTCGCGCCATTCATCATATGAAAGAAGCTAAAATCCTGAACCTTACAACACACTCTTTTTCTGAATACGCACAAAACATCAATGAAAAATTCGGGACGGAGATAAAACGGATCGAACTTGCCCAGGTAATGGATGCTTATCATTCCATAAGTGAAGAAAAGGCGAAGGCAGAAACAGACCGCTGGATCAGCGGAGCAATGAAAGTGGTGGAACCCCCTCCGGAAGAAATATACAACTCCTGTAAACTTGCACTGGCACTGGAAAAACTGGTGAATGAAGAGAATGCAACGGTATTTACAGCAGACTGCTACGGCAGCATGCACGGACCACTCTGCCAGTCTGTTGCATATCCATGTATCGGTTTTACCAGACTGAATGATATGGGATTGGGAGGGATTTGTGAATCCGATCTGCAAAGTGCCATGACACACATTCTCTTCCAGGGATTGTCGGGGAAGCCGGGCTTTATCAGCGATCCAACGGTCGATGAATCCAACAATACCATCATTTTAGCCCACTGCCTGGGTTCAACCAAAATGGATGGACCCGACGGCCCTGCTGCTCCCTATAACCTGCGAACAATAATGGAAAGAGAGGAAGGGGTTGTCCCTCAGGTGAAAATGCGGGTTGGACAGAAAGTCACCCAGGCAAAACTGGTTGAAACAGAGATAATGCCTTATTTCACCGGTGAAATTGTGGATACACCTGTAGCATTGGAGGATGACCGGGGTTGCAGGACCAAAATTACGGTCAGGGTGGATGGAAACGTTACAAAACTCTGGAAAAACTGGTCATACGGCCTGCACCGGGTAACCTGCTATGGAAACATTACCAGAGATCTCGAACGGTTCTGCCGGTTTAAAGAATTGAAACTGGTGAATGAAGCAGTATAACTATTCGTCTTTTATTTATGCATTCGTGGCTCCAGTTTTTCAATACAGGGGACATGGGAGCCGGATTAGGCTAATCGTTTCTATATCTTTATCCCCATAATCAGGATGTCGTCTGTTTGTTCCTCCCGGTCTATCCAATCCATGATTGTTTGATCCAGAATTTCTTTTTGCTTTTCCATGGGTTCATGGGAAATATCGGATAATAATTTCTTAAACCGGTTGGTGGTGAATTTTTTATCATTATCCCCCCCAAATTGATCGATATAACCATCGGAAAAAAGATATAAAATATCACTTTTCTTTATTTTTATTTCATGCCGGGTAAAGGGTACCTGACCTTTTAAATGAATTCCAATGGGCATTCTATCGCCTTTTATTTCTATTATTTTTCCGGATTTCGCTATATACAATGGATTAAACGCGCCTGAGAATTCCAGCATGTTTCTTTTTTCATTGATAACGCAAAGGGAGATGTCCATGCCATCCTGGGTTTCACCTGGTTTCCCTGTTTGATGTAAATATTTTATAATGCTTTCGCGTAGCTGAAACAAAATTTTATCAGGTTTTTCAATATTATTTTTTACGATGATTTCATTCAATAATGTTACCCCGAGCATACTCATGAGGGAACCAGGTACTCCATGACCTGTACAGTCAGCAACGGATAAAAAAATCTTACCACCTTTCTCCTCTATCCAAAAAAAATCACCGCTTATAATTTCACTGGGTTTAAACAGAATGAAGAAATCAGAAATGATCTGTTCCATCCGGTCTTTGGGTGGAAGGATAGCTGATTGAATGAGACTGGCATAGCGGATACTGTCAGTTATATTTTCAGTTTGTGAAGATATTTTATCTCTTTGTTGAGTGACGAGATTACGGTGAATATCAATAAGATCGTTCTGGTATTTAATGATCCTGTTCTGTTCAACCTTGTATTTTGCAATTTCAATTATCCCTTCAATGAGATTAAAAAGTATTTTACTGTTTTTGTTGATACTGGATGAATATTTTTTTATTTTATCTACATCTGTATGGGGTTTATCGATCAGTTTCGAGTAGCCGGCAATAGCATTCAGGGGAGTACGAATTTCCTGTGATAACTTTGACAGGTATTCCGTTCTGAGCTTATCAGCCCTTTCTTCCTTTTTTTTGTGTTGATGAGGGTCATAAACATCTTGTATCCCCTGCAATATGGATTTTTGATTTCTCAGTTTAGTAACTTCTTCCAGGAGTTTTCCGATCTTTTCTTCAAGGTCATCGTATGAGGGATACTCCTTCATAGAGTTAGTTAATCAATATCAGATGATGATAAGCAGTAAAGCCAATATAAATATACACTTAATCTTTCAGGAGGTCTTTGATAGCAGCAATAATTTCTTTTTGGCTGAAGGGTTTATGAAAAATATAATCAGCGCCAAAATCTTTAGCTGATTGAAGATAATTCTTCGCATCATGTCTTCCCCCTCCGGAAATGGCTATAATTTTAACTTCCGGGTAATCTTCACGCAGTTCAAGTATTGTTTCAAGTCCTTCTTTCTCAGGCATTACGATATCGGTAATAACTACATCTGATGGAGCTCTTCTGAAGGTTTTTACTCCCTCCAGTCCATTTCTTGCAGTCTGAACAGAAAAGCCAGCCCGTTGGACCATGATCTTTAACATGTTCCTTATTTCATTATCATCTTCAATGATCAGTATGCTTCCCATAATTAAAATACACCCATATTTTATTCATTTTCAATAACATTCCTGATGGTTATGCAGAGATCCCTGAGAATAAGTGGCTTAATAATGAAACCATTAAAACCAAGCTCCTTAATCTTTTCAGCATTAATGCTATCACTGTACCCTGTGATAATTATTATTTTGATGCCGGGCTTGATCTGGCGTATTTTTGTGGCAAGTTGTGATCCCAACAGGTTTGGCATTACCTGGTCGGTAATCACAAGATCGTATTTTTCGGGTTGTTTTTCGAATATATCATAGGCTTTCACACTGTCTGTTATGGTTGTTACAATGTACCCAAGGCGTGTAAGCATTTGGTTAGCCATGGTGGTTATTTCTTTATCATCATCTACAAACAATATATGCTCTTTGCCTTTTGTTAATTTTTCGATTGGTGATTTACTTTTTGGAATTCTCCTCTCATATTCGGGGAAATATACCGTGAAAATGGTCCCTCTTCTCGGGGCACTTTCAACGGTTAAACTGCCATTGCATCCGGTGACAATACCATGAACAACAGACAATCCAAGTCCGGTCCCTTCCCCGATCTTCCTCTTTGTAAAAAAGGGTTCAAAAATCCTTTCCCGTGTTTTTTTATCCATTCCCATACCTGTATCTCGAATGGTTAATTTCAGATAATTCCCTTTTGTTAAGGTGGTATCGGGAATTGCATTATCATGATCAAGATGGATCTTTTCTAAACCTATTTCAAGAACCCCTCCTGATTCCTCCATGGATTGGAAAGCATTAATACATATATTCATGATAACCTGGTGAATCTGAGTGGGATCGGCAAGAATCACACCCTTTGCCAGGGTATCCTTCTGCCTGATCTCTATTGTTGAAGGGAAAGAGGCTCTTAACAAGGAAAGGACTTCATTAAGGATCGTATGAAATTCAATCGGTTTAATATCCTGATCATGTTGTTTACTGAAGGTGAGGATTTGCTGGACCAGGTCTTTGGCCCTGTTTGCTGCTTTATAGATCTGTTCAAGATCACCCTTAATTCGGCTATTGGTTATTGTTTCATCAAGAGCCATCTCGGCATAACCTAATATTGGAGTAAGGATATTGTTAAAATCATGGGCAATACCTCCGGCAAGAGTTCCGATTGTTTCCATCTTTTGCGCCTGGTAAAGCTGTGCCTCGAGCCTGGCTTGCTCTTTTTCTACTTTTTCCCTGGTTCCAATCTCCTGAAGTAGTTCTTTATTCGTTTGTGCCAGCTGGGAAGTACGTTCTTCTACCCGTTTTTCCAGTTCGTCTTTCGCCTTTACTACCTTTATTCGCTCTTCTTCAAGCATACGGGCAAGAAAAAATTCCCTTCTGAGATAAGATTCAATGGAATAACAGACAAACATACCGATTACATTGGCAGCGATAAAAAAAGAATTGTTCGTGATGATGTAAACAGAAGGAGTATCGGTAATCCAGATAGCAGCAATTTCGTAAGATATGACGATTGACCAGCAGGCCATAGTTGCCCATATAAAACGTACCCGCATCAGGGCATAAGCGAAAATGAATATCAAGATCAATCCGGTATAATACGTATAACTAACTATCCCCTCTGCTGAGATAATGGTCATGTATACTATGCCCAGTCCTGCAAAGAAAATCAACGCAGGAATCGCTGCTTGCCAGTATTTTTCAAAACCGGGATTATAGGATAAAATGAGCAGCACTATCCCGGGAATAACCACAATGATGCGAATCATCCAGAATGTAGTCCGAAGTTCACTTGCTAGGATAGCATCCAGCACAGCAAAAATTCCAAAGAAAAAAATTGCCAGTAAAAGTGAGAACCTGACCTGAGTCAGTGATTTTTTGAAATAATCCCTTAAAAAAGGGGTTTCATACTCCTTCGATTCTCCAATGAATGAGAGCGTGAAAGCATGTATCCGCATCTCTGAACCAGATGAGATAAAAGACGATCTGAAGTATTTTTTGATCTTATAGAAAAAATTCATTGCTTATTGCTTGGACCTGGTGAAGTGATGCTTAATTAACCAATTACTTTTGAAGTTGTAGAAACAAATTTACCCCCAACGGTTCCATGTTGACAAATATCTTGTTTTCATTGATGCTAGCATAACCCGCAAGCCTTTTCAAATCACCAACAGATCGGTAATTCAAATACCAGTCAGAAAAAAGTTCCATGAATACAGTAGTCGGGTTATCAATTGAAAAATTGCCAATGATAAATAATCCATTCGGTTTCAGAGCGTTATAGTATTTATTTATCATGAATACAAAATGCTTCTCCTTGAAATAATCGAATAAACCTGCACTCCAGATAAAATCAAATTTTTCGTTGTATTTATAAAAAAAGACATTGGCATTGACGAATTTTATCTTGCTTGCATACTTTTTATTCTTCTTTTTTGAATACTCGATAGCATTCGGATCAAAATCAACAAGGGTGAATTGAATGTTGTTGTCGGGATGTTTTTCAAAAAACTCAAAAACGTCTATAGCCGGACCGCTTCCCAGGATTAAAACATTCAACCCTTTGCTGGTACGTGTCTTTTCGCTGAAAAATTCAAGAAAAAAATCCTTCCTGTTTCGTACTGCCTTAGGTGCATGAAGCGTATGATAGAAAATGTCCCACTTCTTCAGGTTCTCAAATGGACTCACCCACTTTTTATAAATGCGGTCAATGATCATGAAATCACCGGAATATCCGTAGGGTTTTATGTAACCGAATCCATGCATGGTGTTTTCATTCATTGTGGAAACGATTATCTCTCTGAATCTCCGGTAGTTATATAGCTCAATATTGTTCACCACCTCTGTAAACTCATCATACTGCTCCGGTTCCGGCCCTCCCTGTGCAACCATCTTTTTCATGAATAGTTCAAATGTTCCGGTGTCCTTTAATCCTTTCCCTGGTTCTGGTGCCAATGTGCTCAATGAATGCCGTTTTGTGATTTATGCTGAGTAGAATATAATGTATAAAAATAATAAAAAAAAGAGTATAATCCTTCATACCAATGGGATTTGCCTGAAGAATATCTGATTTGCAATCTATGCATCGGGAAAACAGGAATTGGATCCACCCGGTAAGCTTTTTACCGAATTATCCTTCGGACCCCTTGAATGTGTCATACATTGCATGAATTCATTAATATTGCTTATTTTGCACTCTTTCTTATTTTGGAGAGAACATGTAAAGAATTAATGCATTGGTAAAAGTAATTCAGTTGAAATTCATTAACTTGTTACTATGAATTGAAACTTACTGGAAAGCTGAATATGAAACAAATGGAAACCAATAAACCGAAGGTATTGTATGTTGATGACGCAAAGGAACACATTGCTCTTTTTACGCATTCACTAAGCAAAGATTACAAAATTTTTGCCGCCAGGTCAGGTGAAGAGGGCATCGATATAATCGAAAAGGAGAATGTACAGGTGGTTATCTCCGACCAGCGCATGCCGGGAATGTCCGGGGACGAATTGCTTGAAATGGTCGCTACTGCCTATCCGGATGTGTTGCGGTTTATGATCAGCGGTTTTACCGATTACAGAGCCATTGTAGATGGAGTAAATAAAGGACAAATACAGGGTTATTTTCGTAAACCCATCGAACCGGAAGAGATCCGGATCGCAATTAACAAAGGCCTTGAAATTGTAAACCTGAGAAAAAGGAACAAAGAAATCCTTCAGGAACTCGAAAGTGCAAATACTGCCTTAAAAAATGCGGACAGGAATAAAACCTTTTTTTTGCAAATACTCAGCAATGAATTAACTATACCACTGAATGAAGTCAGAGCAACCGTGCAGGTTTTTAAAAATAAATCCATCCCGGAAGATTTGAAGAACCTGGTTAATCTGCTTGACCAGAATGTCTCAAAATTCGAACTGCTTTCCTCCCTTGCAAACCAGATTACACAATTGAAAGTGAATGACGGGAAACTGACATTTGAAGGTACCAATACCCGGGAGGTATTGGAATATTTCCTTACTGAGATTTCAGAAAGACTGAAAAGAAGAAAAGTGAAAATTGAACTGGTTGAAGAGAACCCAAACCTCCTGTTTAATGGTGATTTTGACCTGGTAATCAGCTGCCTTGTTAACATCATAGACAATGCTCTCGATCATACTCCTGATGCAGGTAAAATAACCGTTAAAACAGGAGAGGAGGGAGAAATGATCTATTTCGAAGTAATTGATGGAGGTATGGATTACTCTGATGAACACATCAAAAGCATCAGGGATTTCTTCTCTACCAATAAAGAAGAACTAAACCTGGATATAAACCTGGGATTGGTTTTAGCCAAACAGATCATGGATGTTCACCATGGAAAAGTTGAATGTAGCTGTGGGGGAAAAAAAGGTGAAGTGAAATTGTTGTTTCATTCATCCAGCAACTAATGTCAACTCAATAGCTGCTTCGTCCAGCGATGATATTATGACAGAATCAACACTTCAGTCCCTGATGAAATTGTTTGCAATTATTGCAAGCATCAACAAAGAAACGGTCTCTGTTCTTGCCGGAAATTTTGTTGATTCTTACTTAAATCAACAATTTAGCGAAAACCTGGCAAAAAAATATTTGCGGCTGTTCGAAGAAGCGTATAATCAGCTCATTCGTTCCGGTCCAAAAATTGAGGGTAAACGAACCTCCTCCCTCTCAGTAAAGATCATATCAATATGCCATCAAATCAATAAAGAACTTCACATTGTCAGCAAATATCAGATCTTGCTGAGCCTTATCCAGTTTGTGAAGTATTTCGATACCTTTAGCACATCTCAGGTTGAATTCAAACAAAGTGTAAGCGATGCTGTTAAAACCATTGCCGACGGTTTAATGATCGGGCAGGATGACTATCAAAACAGCTGGCATTTCATTGCTGATAAATTTTATAAAGTCCCTGGAAAAGAAAAACTGCTGCTGGTTAGTAATGACCCTGAGATCCAGTTCACAAAAATCAATCACCTTCAGAAAGATGACCTGAATGGCCAGCTTTTTATAATGCAGATTCAGCAAGCGAATCTGTTCCTGTTTTATTATTTAGGTGAAGAGAACCTCGAGATCAATGGCAAGTACATTTTCCCAAAGTATGTCTATATCCTCCCAAAAGGAGCCTCCATCCGGGGAGAGAACCTTAGCCCGATTTATTATGGCGATATCGTATCTGCATTATTTAAAAACCTGGAAAAGGATAATGTTGTCCTCCAGGCTGAAAATATTGATTTCAAATTTAAAACGGGTGAAACCGGTATTCATGAATTCAGTTTTCAGGCTGAGTCCGGAGACCTTATGGGGATTATGGGAGGCAGCGGCACCGGGAAGTCCACCCTCCTCAAAGTGCTAAATGGTTCATTAAAACTAAATGGTGGGAAAGTGCTGATAAATGGGTATGATCTGCAACGTGATCGTGGTATGCTGGAGGGGATTATTGGTTATGTTCCCCAGGACGACCTGCTAATTGCAGAACTTACCGTTTACCAGAACCTCTATTACAATGCCAAATTATGTTTCGGAAATCTGAGCAATGAAGAAATAAAGGAAAATGTAGCGAAAGTTTTGCACGAATTGGATCTGTATCACATTAAGGATCTGCTTGTCGGTAGTCCGCTGAATAAATATATCAGTGGAGGTCAGCGGAAGAGACTGAATATTGCCCTGGAACTGATCCGCGAACCCCACATCCTCTTCATTGACGAACCCACTTCAGGTTTGTCCTCTACCGACTCGGAAAATGTATTGCAACTACTTAAAGATCAGACGTTCAGAGGGAAACTGGTTGTCTTGAATATCCATCAGCCTTCCTCCGATCTCTTCAAGTTGTTTGATAAACTTCTGGTGATGGACCAGGGGGGATATCCGGTCTACTTCGGAAATCCCATGGAATCACTGATCTATTTTAAAAGAATGTCCAAACGGGTCGATTCCGATGAAATTGAATGTTCTGCCTGTGGAAACGTTCAAACGGAAGATATTTTAAAGATCCTGGAAGCAAAGAAAATAAACGAGTTGGGTGAATATGTTGAAGAGCGAAAGACTAAACCGGAAGAATGGTATGAACATTTCCGGAAAGCATTGCAGAAAAAATCAACCGAAATCCTTCAAAAAACCAAACTACCCGGGAGAGTGTTTGTGAGACCGAATAAGCTTCAGCAATTTTTTACATTCAGCAAACGCAATTTCCTTTCAAAAATCACTGACCGCCAATACCTCATGCTTGCCTTTGGAATTACTCCCCTGCTGGCACTCATTCTGGGCTATTTTACCAAGTATTTCAGCGGTACGGATGTAGACCCAATTGCCTATGTATTCAGCAACAACGAAAACATTCCAGCATACCTGTTTATGTGTGTGATTGTTGCACTTTTTGTGGGCATGATCATCAGTGCTGAGGAGATCATTACTGACAGGAAAATTCTTGAAAGGGAATCGTTCCTGAACCTGAGCCGAACCGCTTACCTGAATTCGAAAATACTCTTCCTTCTTCTGCTATCAGCATTTCAAATGTTCCTCTTTGTAGTGATCGGGAATGCTATTCTCGAAATAAAAGAACTCAATGTAAACTATTGGCTCATCCTTTTTTCAACAGCCATGTTCGCCATCATGCTGGGATTAAATATCTCAGCAAGCCTGAAATCCGTTATTGCAATCTATATTACCATCCCATTTATCCTGGTTCCGTTTATCTTGTTAGGCGGTACGATTGTAAGCTATGACAGGTTGCACTATAAAATGGCTTCAGCAGAATTTGTACCCATCGTTGGGGATCTTATGCCCTCAAAGTGGGCATATGAAGCACTGGTTGTCAATCAGTTTTCTAATAATCAATACCAGGTACATTTTAACCAGATCGATCGTAAAATAGAAAACCGCTCCTATGAGCTCGATTACCTGATCCCCGAGATCATCAACAAAATAAGAGATGCTGAAAGTGCAATTGAAAACAACAACAGGGAAGAAGCCAGGGATATTATTAAAACAATAATTCGGGCGATTACCGGTATTGAGGGAGCCCGGGATGCTCCCGTTCTGTTTAAAGGTGAATTGCCGGATCAAACTTACTTCACCCGGCTAAGACTATACCTCGAGGATTTGAAAACCGGTCTTTCAGAAAAAATCAGCTCTTTGAAATATGAAAAAGATCAGCTGATTGAAGACCTTCTTTCACAGGGAATGTCAATGAAACAGTTGGCAGAGATCAAAAAAGCATACCACAACAATGCGGTTGCAGAACTCGTGCTGAATACAAATGATTTGAAAAAAGTATATGAATACCAGGGTGAATTGATCCAACGAGCCGTTCCCGTTTATAAACAGCCTGCCTCAAGAACAGGTAGAGCCCAATTTTATGCAGGAAATAAACAGCTGGGGAACCTGCAGATTAAAACCCTATGGTTCAATATTGCAGTACTGTGGATTATGACCTTTGTATTGTATGGAGTTCTGGTAGGTGACTTTGGCAGAAAAATTAATGAACTGGTTAATCGATTTAAACCGGACAAAAGGTTAAAAGATCAAAAATTATAATACCTCGTCAAAAATATTCAACCTGAGGATTACGGTACTTCAAAAATTCTTATATTCGATTATGTTCTTGACAGAACTTTCTTAAAAGATAAGTTATACCCTTTACAGGTCAAAACAAAACATTATGAAGCTCAGGATTTTAACGGGATTATTAATTTCAGGAATGATCTGCTCTGTTCATGCATGCAAGACAGGAAGACAGAGTGAAACAGATGCAATAGGTGCTTCTGAAGTAGATTCCTCCATTGAAGTCATGCAGGATGAATGGGAAATTTTGCAGGACATGCTGTTTCTGTACCCTTCACCGGGAGAGATCATCGAAGGATTTTTCAATGCTGATCTTGAATACAAAAACGGACTTGTGAATTCAGTTGAAAAAAAAGATAGTTATCTCGGATCAAGATCCCAGGCACTGAATCTTGGAATTTATATTACCGATCTGGCCTATTTGGCAAAGTTTAGCTTAACCGGTGAAGCCGTTGATTATCTTGAAGCTGTTCATTCGTTAAGTAATCAGGTAGGAGTATCCACAGAAGTATTTGAATCCCTCCTTGAAAAAGCTAAAGCAAATATAAACAACCCGGATTCTATTCTTGATGTTTCAGATGAAGCGTTTTACCAAATGGTTACTTTCCTGGAGACCAGTAAAAAAGAGAAGACGCTAGCCATAATATCCGCAGGAGCCTATATCGAAAGCCTCTACCTTGTGCTGGAAAGTAAAAATGAGTTTGTTGAGGGTGATCCGCTGTTTGATCAAATTTGTGAAACGGTAACCCCCTTTGGAAATTTGTTGTCACGGGCTCAAAAATTTGAAGATGATCAGAATGTAGCAAGTATCATTAAATACCTGAACCTGATCAATCAAACATTCGACCAATTGGAGGTGAAAGAAACCGAAACGACAGTAAAAGAAGAAGAAGGGAAATTGATTATTGGTGGAGGTGTGGATCTAACATTTACTGCTGAAAATTTTGCAGAGATCAAATCAACAATCCGTTCCATCAGAACAGAAATCACAACCATCTAATACAATAAACCCCGGATTATGATACATCATAAGAAAATATTCCTGTCCCTGTTCTTTTTACTGTCTTTCTGTTTGTTAGGACTTGGACAGTTTTGTGCCGATTTCCATAAAGCAGGTGACTGCAGAAAGGATTTAATACCCAATTTCCGGTATTATAATCAGTCCCGAAGTGATCTAATCAAGGTTGGATTTACGGTGAAGTACGATATTGTATTTTATGGCGAACGGGAATATATGATCTCATTCTGTACCATGAAGAACTATTACCCGGTGCATTTTAAACTAAGCGATGGAATGACTGAGGAAGTTTTTTATGATAATAAGGAGGATGATTACCTGGAATCGATTGGGTTTGCAGTGGAAAAAACACGACGGATCATGGTCGAGATTGAAATTCTGGCACACAAGGCAAGCGACAAGGAAATTGAAGAGTATTACCCCTGCATTGGCATGTTTATCCAGTTTAAGGAGGATAAATTATAAATTCCCGGTTTACTGAATTTAGCACTTTCTAAAATAAATAGGGACAACTACCAATTTAACCCGAATTATTCATGCATTCAGCATGAATAATGACGATACATAATTGTAATCTATTGATTATCAATTGCTTCATGGTCCTTATTTTCAATGAAGCCTGTAATTAAATGTTTGCTTTCCTTGAAACCAGCAGAAAGGATTTAATACCCAATTTTCGTTATTCATCCGGATATTAACCTGCATCCCGCATTGCCCGAAGGTTTTCGACGGGAGTATTAACAGTGATCTCACAACCTCCGGAAATGACAAATCGCCTTCCTTTCTCTTTTTCACACAGTGATCTGACACGTTCTGTGACCGCTGAAGCCTCCTGTTGCTGTATGACAGATACCGGGTCCAGGTTTCCGCACCGTACGATTTCAGGCCCCAGCAATTCGAAAGATTTTTCCATATCCACCATGTGATCAATGTCGACAATATCCGGTTTGAGTTCTCTGATGTCACCCAGTAAATGGGTAATATTACCACAGATGTGCAATTTAATCCTTGCTCCCTGGTCGTGTATAAAATCAAATAGTTCGCGGTGTTTTTCCTTAACAAATTCCTGGTAGTTTTCTGTTGAAATCTGGCTGCAGATGGCGTCGCCTATTCCGATAATATCGCAACCAGCCTCAATCTGCGCTTTTGCAAACGCTTTTGCGGTTGCATTCACCTTATCGATCAGTCGCTTAACGAAATCAGACTCCAGTGTGATCTTCATGAGCATTTCATTAACACCTGCCAGATTGCATGCTTCTGCCAGGTGCCCTTCTACCCAACCGATAACAGGGACTTCACTTCCCACTTCCTTACTCAGTAGTCTGGCTCCATTGATCCTGTCCATTGTACGTTCCGATTTATAGACATCCGGATTTTTCAATTGGCGGATATCATCCTCTGTTTTTATTAAGGTTTCAAGGCACTGTGGAACACTATCTTCCGGGAAGGTAACCTTTGCTCCGAAGGCAGCGGTTTCTCGGTATGGGTCTGAGATTAACCCCACAGCATCCATACCAAAATCTTCCAGGCACCGGAGGTTACTTTCTACCAATACCCGGTAATCGGATGCAAATTCCCGGTATGTTTTTCCGATATAACGAGCGGCGAAATGCATCAGGATTGGCCTGAAAAGAAAGCCATCATCACATTTACCATACCGGAACAGTTGCTCAAATCGCTGTTTGCTGTTCATTCTATAAATTTACTCTAACCCCGTTTATTATCCAAGTTACACCTTTATCCACTCATCTATTCCATGCAATTTTCCTATCTTGTCTTGGAATCGCAATCTATGCACTATTCTGATGATGAAACAATCAGAGGCTTAAAGCAGGATGATCAACAGATGTTGAAATACCTGTTTGATGTGTACTATGAAAAGCTGGTATTCTATTCCCTTACCTATGTGATCCGCAAAGAAATTGCCGAAGAGATCATTCAGGAATTGTTTGTCAGGATATGGGAGAACAGAAAGTCTCTGTTAATTACAAAATCATGTAAAGCATATTTATTTACCTCTGCAAGGAACAGCTCGATCAATTATCTTAGGAGCAAGTATGCCAGAATACCGTTCATTAGTCTTTCAAATATCATTGAAAAACCAGAGCGATCCACTGTTGAAGATAAACTGGTTGAGAGTGAGCTTAAAGCCATGATACAACATTCCATTGATACTCTTCCACCGAAATGCAGGATCATTTTTAACCTTTCACGGAATAGCGACCTGTCCAATCAGGAAATTGCCAATATACTGGGTATCTCAACGAAAACGGTTGATACGCAGATCCGGATTGCTGTTATAAAAATGAAAAGAGCACTGGCTGGTAAATGGGATTAACTACCTGATTAAAGTCCTTCCTTTTTTAAGCATTATAAAAAAAAAATTGTCCTAATAGTAGGAAAACAAAACATGTATTGGTCACCATGAATGAAGAAAAACTAATTTACTTTATTAAAAAAGAACTTTCTGAATCTGAAATGAGCCGGGTGGAACAATGGATCAATTCATCAGAGGAAAATGAAAAATACTTTCAAAAAATCAAGTTATTATGGGAAAACGCGGCATATGAAAATCAAAAAATAATAATCAATAAAAGAAAGGCATGGGCGAAAATCCACTCTTCAATATCAGGGAAGAATGTGAAGAAATCCTGGGCTACTGGTCATCCTCAATATGTTTTCAGAAGGATTGCAGCTGCAGCCATTCTGATCATATCCATTGGGATTATTGCATTGGTACTGAGGTTCCAGGATCGGGATGAGGCAATCAACTGGGTGAGTGAAATAACCACCATTGAGAAAAAAGAGATTATCCTACCGGATGACAGCCATGTTTGGCTTGACAGAAACACAACGTTAACATATCCGGAAAAATTTACAGGAGAAACCCGATCCGTGATTTTATCCGGAGAAGCCTTCTTCGAGGTATTTAAACAGAAAAGAAAACCATTCCTGATTAGTGCTAAAAATTCCGGGATACGAGTTCTTGGAACATCTTTTAATGTAAAATCAGAAGCCTTTTCCTCCCAGGTCGTTGTTTCAGTAGTCTCAGGAAAGGTCGCACTTTATGATTCAACCCGTGTGGATAACAGAATTATCCTTGAACCAGGAGATCAGGGTATTTACGATATCAATAACAGAACCCTCGGTAGAAAAAGAAATGTGGAACGCAATTTCCTTGCATGGAAAACAGGCATTCTTGTTTTTGTAAATTCACCGATAGAGATGGTTTGTAGGGATTTGTCTGAGCACTTTGACCTGCCCGTTGAATTAATCCCCAACCCTGAGATTGTAGAGAAGAGACTTACTGCAACCTTTGATAATAAAGAACTTGAGGATATCCTGAAAATACTTGAATTAACTCTCGATATTCAGTATACATCGGATCAAAACAAAATTGTTCTTTTTATCGAATAATCAATGATGTACGTGGAACGGTTGTTAAGAAAGCAATGACTTAGCCATTCGAAATCGTGGAAATCCGTCCGAGTTGTTATGCATTAAAACCAGGCAAATTGTTTATGAGGAACACGCTACGAATATTGCTAATGCTATTTCTCCTTTCAGGAAATGCCTCTGCTCAGGATAAGGATACCATCCTGAAAATCCCCATCCAACTATCCACAAATCAGGGAACGATTCATGAAATCATAAACGAACTGATGAACACTCATCATGTGAATTTTTCATATGATCCTAAAATTATACCTCACGAAAAACAGATTACCCTGGAAATTACAAATCAAAACCTCGAAGGGATTTTATCACAAGCTTTTAAAGGAACAGATGTTAAGTTCACAGCAATGGAGGATATCATTGTCCTTTCAAAGAGGAAAAAATATACGATAAGCGGTTTTATTGAAGATGAAAAGTCAGGTGAACGAATGATTGGTGCCTCGATCATTGAATATCCTTCTCAAAGAGGAACCGTTTCAAATAATTATGGATTTTTCAGCCGGACAACCATGGAGGGTGAGGTGATCATTCATATATCCTATGTTGGCTACACATCGTTAACAGAAAAATTTGACCTCAAACGGGATACAGCTATTATCTGGAAATTATCCCCGGGAATGGAAATTGCAGAAGTGAAGATTTCAGCAAATGGTTTGGAAAATAAATTAAACAATTCGGAAGTGGGTGTTGAAAACATAAACATGAGATCAATCTCAACTTTGCCTTCTCTAATGGGTGAAGGAGATATAATGAGGGTGATGCAATATCTTCCAGGGATCCAGTTTGGAACTGAAGCTTCTACCGGATTGGTGGTTCGGGGAGGAAGTCCTGAACAGAACCTGATATTATTGGATGGGATCCCGGTGTACAATTCAAATCATGCATTTGGATTATTCTCCGTGTTTAATTCAGATGCGATTAAAAACCTGAAACTCTATAAGGGTGGCTTCCCCGCCCGCTATGGTGGACGGCTATCTTCGGTGATTGATGTACGGATGAAAGAAGGGAATATGAAAAAAATTCAGGGAAGTGTAAATATAGGTCTAATTGCATCGAAAATTACACTTGAAGGTCCGCTTCTCAGAGATAAAGTATCTTTTATTATTTCCGCACGAAGAACATATATCGATCTTTTTTTACCTGAAACAGGGGATAGTGATATCCCCGGTTTTCATTTCTATGACATCAATTCAAAAATCAATTACAAATTGTCACAAAAAGACAGACTCTATCTAAGCTTTTATCTTGGTAATGATGAGTTTACGGAGCAAGAAAAATACAATGATCCGTATACAACCTATAAAGATAGGGAATGCAACCTGGCAGTATGGGGAAACAAAACCAGTTTGCTTCGCTGGAATCATATCTACAGTAGCAAACTGTTCAGCAATCTTTCTCTATTATTCAGTGAGTATGGATTGAAAATAAAAGTCGATGAAAAAGAAAAATCCTATTATGATTATAAATATGAAGCTACAATCTACAACTCAGGCATAACCGATCTTTCAGCCAATCTCGATTTTGATTATTATTTAAATCCTTCAAATGACATTAAATTTGGAATGAATTATATATATCACTCTTTTAACCCGGGCAAACTACATAAAATCTCTGAAGAATACTACTATACAGCTGAAGGGAAAATCTATCCCCCAACTGGCAATATCGATGATAAAAGCAGCAATGATCCGATCTATGCCCATGAATTCAGAACCTTCATTGAGAATGATTTTACACTTCGCGGTTGGCTTTATGCAAATCTTGGAGTTCACTACTCCGGATTTTTGGTACAAGGGAAATACTATTCATCACTCGAACCCAGGATTTCTGTAAGCTTCCCGCTTACCAATGATCTGACAATTGAAGGTGCTTACTCCAGGATGAGACAATATATCCATCTCTTAACCCATTCAAGCATGGGATTGCCGACAGACCTGTGGCTGCCTGTTACGCCTGAAGTCAAACCGCAGTATTCAAACCAGTATTCATTTGGATTAACCTATTCCCGAAATGCTATGTACGAACTGAATATGGAAGGGTATTTCAAATCACTTCATCAGATCTATGCATATAAGGAAGGAGTGGATTATCTGTCTACAGATAACAGCTGGGAAAGAAACATTGAACTGGGTAGTGGGAGATCCTATGGCATAGCATGTACTCTCCGAAAACAGATTGGTAAACTGAGTGGTTGGTTCAGCTACGCGTATTCAAAAACTGACCGCCAATTCGAAGAGGTGAATTTTGGGAAATCTTTCCCATATAAATACGATCGGAGAAATCAGGTGAATACCGTGGCGAAATATGCATTTACTGAAAACTTTTCAGTCAATGCTACTTGGATCTATGCTACAGGGATGGCCTATTCACTTTCTACAGCCAAATACAGCTCACTTTTTAATCTATACAATTGGAATGCACCCGATAACCCGGCCAGTTATATAGATGTTTATGAAAACCGGAATAATAAACGAATGCCAGCATATCACCGTCTCGATATCTCTGTGGAACATTTTAAACAACGAAAAAGGATTGCCCGAACATGGAACCTTACCGTGTATAACGTTTATGGACGCTTTAATCCCTATTTAATCTATTGGGACGAGGATAAGATTGATTATGGTACAAGAAAAATCAAACAGGTTGCTCTTTTTTCGGTTGTGCCATCGATAAGTTGCCGGATCGAATTTTAATTCAAGAATTGAATTCATTCACTACAGAACCAGACGATGAATAAAAGAATATACTATCTGAAACTTTTTTTGTTGATGCTTTTAAGTGTTGTATCATGTGAAAAGACAATCTTCATCGACACACAGGATGGGGATACTAAAATAGTAATGAATGGAATCATAACACCAGATTACGGATTATGGCTGAACCTTTCCAGGAGCATTTCACCTTCTGAACCACTTGCTTCCAGTTATAAACCAATCATCAATGGAACAGTGACCTATTTTAAATCAGATTCCCTTTTAAACTCTATATCTCAAAATAACTCAGGTAACTATTACGATACCACGTACCTGCCGGAACCTGGTGTGCCATACAATATACAAGTTAATGTACCTGGATTATCCGAGGCATCTGCACATGTTACAATTCCTGATCCGGTTCCTATTCATACGTTTGATACGACGGCAGTTGTCAGAGAAGAAGGAAATATCAACAATGGCTATCACACTGAGATCGATTTTTTTATTGATTTTAGCATTGAAGATCCGGACCCTGCAATAAACCACTATATGCTTGGTATTTTTTATCTGGAGGAGGGAAAGTTCCAACCCCTCGAAGCAGATACGGAAGATTTACACATGAACATTTACATCAAAGATGGTGTAAAGATACTGGCCTGGGACGATCAGGAATTCAATGGTCAAACTGGAGATTTCACGGTATTCTTCAGGCTATCTCAACCCGAGGGTTTCGAAACACGGTTTCGATTCGTCCTCTATTCCATTGATGGTGATTATTTCAAATACCTGAAATCCTATTCTCAGAATTTCACAGTCCTGAATGAAGATGCCTTATTGTTTGAAGCCGTACCGGTTTCCTCGAATATTAAAGGAGGATATGGCATAATAGCTGCAGTCTCTTCTGATGTCAGAACGTTTGAATATCGGTTTTGAGTATCGAGATGAGACCGTCTGAGGAGCAGTTGCTTAAACATACTTCCATAACTTGCATCCCGCATCGTACGATTTCAGGACCCAGCAGTTCGTAAGCCCTATCTATATCAACTATATGATCAATATCAACAAATTCCCGGTAATTTTCTGCTGAGATCTGGCTGCAGATGGCGTCGCCAACACCGATAATATCGCCTTTGAAGTGATAATCAGCCTGAATTGAACTATTAAGAGAATTATTTTGAGATGAGACGAATTTTGTCGAAATTAGCATGGGCTACAGACAGAGAGTTTACATTATATGTCCATCTCTTTTGTGACTAACCTCAATAAAGCCTCAGATTAAATTAGCAAATTGCTAAATAGCCATAAAAGACTTAATAATAATATTTTATGAAAAGGGTATTTACACTATTACTTGTTTTGTTAACAATTTTCCGAATCGAGGCACAGACCGGTCGGAGTAGTAACAAAACCAACTACATGCAATTTGGCATTAAAGCAGGTGCTGTTTACACAAAAATAACAAATTTGTCGAAGGTCCTGGTGAGTGAATCGTATTATACCGGTTATACGTTTGAAAATAGCAACGTATGGGGCTTTACGGGTGGTCTATACTTAAACTATAAATTTGAAGGATCCATTTCTGCTATTTATTCAGAAATATCGTATTCCCGGTTGGGCAATAAATTGCATTATTCAGATATCGATGATTTTGAATATGATTTTATCGTAAAGTACGATTATCTCAACCTGGAAATCTGGTATAAAGCTTATCTCATACAGGGGCTATTCTTAGGTGCAGGACCCAAAATGGGTTTTAACTTAACACCAGGAGGTCTGTATTACACATCTAACGGAGAGGACCAGTTTGGTCCGGATATACGTATTCAGCAGCAAATGCGGGATGTTTTAAAGGGCCGTACTAACTTTAGCATTGGTTTGAGTGCAGGATATGACTTTACATTTGGCTTATCTATTGATGCACGTTATTATTATGGGATAAGCGATGTAATGGAAACAGAAGTTAATAATTTTCATTTTATCGAAAACAACAATGCAAGCCGTGTAATACAGGTAACACTTGGGTATGCAATACCTTATCAGTTTTGATTTCTTCTAAGATGTATAATAAGATACCCTGATTTAATAGCATTCGAATACATTCATATGAAGCAAGTTATTTTTATCATTGCATTAATCCCATTTTTTTCTATTTATGGACAACAAACAATGCCTGGTGGTGTTCCGGGAGCTTGTGTCTGGGAAATTACCGAAGGTATACAACCTGATCAGGCCCAATGGAAATCAAAACTCGATAGTACTGTAAATACTGAATTGGTAATTAAAGGAAAAATCAAAACAATCAATAATAATCCTGCACTATTTTTCAGTAAAGGGACCAATACAATAAACAGTACCCTGGACCTAGGCAAATTAGCAACCTTTAGTCTGTTTACAGTATGCCAGGGAAACGATACCATTTTGGAAAGGGTCATTTTCAGTCTCGAAAATGATACTGCCGCTGAAATGGTATTAACTAACCGGAGAATGGCTGCGCTGGATGTATATCGCTATGCAAACTTCAGTGCAAATATGAAACTATATCCAAAGATATATTCCTACACTCAGAATAAAACAGCAGACCCGGGTATTGTATCACGCAGGCTTCAGTTTGGATGGCCACCACGCAGTCAGCACCTGCCTGTATCGGTCTTTAGTGGCATAGTCCCGGAAATTATACTGTTTAACAGGTTTATTTCGCCTGAAGAGCGGCAGAAAGTAGAAAGCTACCTGGCCCTGAAATATGGTATTTCATTAAACCAGGAATTCCCAGTCTCATATTTAAATAGTAATGGAGAAATAATCTGGGATGCTGAAATGAATGCAGATTATTGTCAGAATATTGCGGGAATAGGCAGGGATGATCTGTCAGGACTTAACCAGAGTATTTCTGAAAGCACTCAAACTCCTGGTGTGATGAAAATAGGTGTTTTGGGAGAATTGAAAAATAATAGTTTTTTAACCTGGGGAGATAACGGTAAACCACTTCGCTTTGAGGAAGAATCCGGAATACGAAAATTGCAGCGGGAATGGAAAATATCTGCATTCAATTTTAAAACTGATTCATTATATTTTGAGACCAATGAGCTGTCATTAAGCGAAATAGATCCTTTGGATGACGAAGAAACCTTCTGGATGATGGTTGACAGAAGCGGAACAGGAAAATATCCTTTCAGACAAACAGGATATGTTCAATGCCTGCCCTTGTCTTTATCAGAAGGATTTATCAGATTCAGTTCAGTGGTTATCGATGCTGACAGTTCCGGCAATGATCTGTTTACGCTTCTTGCTGCTCCTTCATTTTTTACGAGGAGTATTATTCAATCGCCCACATGCTCTTCGCCGCAATCAGGGGCAATTCAGACAGAAATAGCAGGAGGAGTACCTCCCTTCAGGCTCATCCTTAAGGGAACCTCAAACTCCAGTTTTCTGGTTTCAGACAAAGAATATGAAAGGGATCATGTCTTCGAAGGCATCGGCCAGGGGGGGTATATCCTACAGGCGATCGATGCGGATAATAAATTATTTATTGAGGAAATATGGGTTCCCAATGACCATCAATGGGAAACCCAGATAAGCCAACAGTACAAACTTGTTGAAGGGGGAACCCTTATTTTAGACGCTTCGGAAGGGATGCCGGCAGTAAATTATATCTATTCATGGACAGCACCTGACGGGTCCATAGTAAATAATGAAGTAATAACAATTGACCAGCCTGGAAATTATTTGCTTTCTGTTACCGATGATAATTACTGTAATTCCACCCTTGAAATTAATGTAAATCAAATCGGCAGATCAAATTTTAAAAACGTGGAACTATTTCCAAATCCGGTAAATGGATGGTTTGTTGTGCGTGTGAGTCTTGAACGCATAGCAGATGTAAATGTTGTTATTTCAGATATGTCGGGCACCGTTTTAAAACGAACCCTTCTGCAAAATGATCGGTTTTACGTTTATAATGATGTAATACAACAGCCGGGGATATACTTAATCACCCTGGAATCAGCAATTGAAAAAGTGACTCTGAAACTAATTGTTCAGTAACCTTATAATAGGCTATAAATAATCTGGATTATAAAAATATAAGAACAATTCGTTCAACCATCTTAATGAAAAACGGTTTTCGTTCAAATAGGTTTATTTTAGTAATAGGTATAATTATTTGTTTTCCTCTTTTCTATAGTTGTACACGATCTGATCAGTACAATGAAGCCGTCATTACATCCCACTCACAAGAAATAGCATATACTCAGGAGCCTTTACTACTTAATACAAATGTTTTTGAAATAAGATCCCTGAAGGAAGAAGCTACAACCCCGGTGGTTCATTATAACATTGTTATTCCCGGACGCACCATGCAATCGGCAGAATTTATGCCGGGGATACAAAACAGTATCAGCATGGATGGTGTTTTACTTAGCATACCTGACGGTGGTATGAACCAAACGAAGAGTTTATCAATTACTGGTTTACTGGATGAAGATTTACCTCCCATACCAGATGAGATAACCAATGTAACTAAAAATTACTATACGGGTTATCGTTTTTTACCACACGGCATGCTTTTCGATTCAGCGGCTACTATTGCCATGGCATACGACAATAGTCTGATTCCTGAAGGATTTACCGTTGAAGATGTTTACACCTATTATTATGATGAGAGTGATCACAAATGGAAAGCGCTGGAGCGCGACAGCATTAATCACAGATTAAGTTTAATCGTTTCCAGTACATTACACTTTACCGACATGATCAATGGGATTATAAAAGTCCCTGAATCTCCTGAAACAGAAGGATTTGTCCCAACAACAATAAAAAATATTAAAGCTGCAGATCCAGCTTCAGGAATTACATTAATTGCTCCTCCGGTTGCAAATAACGAAGGTGATGCCAAATTATCATATCCCCTTAAATTACCCGAGGGTCGTTCTGGTATGCACCCTCAATTGACACTTCAATACAGCAGTGATGGAAGCAGCGGTTGGGCTGGTTATGGCTGGAGACTCAATGTGCCAGGTATTTCGGTTGATATTACCTGGGGAGTACCCCGTTATTTAAATGATAAGGAATCAGAAACCTATCAATATGCCGGATCACAACTTACTCCGGTTGCACACCGTAGTGAATATATTGACCGAACACCTGAAAAACGTTTCTATTCCAGAATAGAAGGGAGTTTTTCCAAAATAATAAGGCATGGTGATAATTCAAAAAATTACTGGTGGGAAGTAACCACAAAAGACGGAGTCAGAAATTTTTACGGAGGTTTACCGGAAACGGGTATCATAACCAATGGTGTCTCCTTTGATGCTGCCGGGAATATTGGATATTGGGCATTAATCGAAACCCGTGACCTGCATAATAACTTTGTACATTATATGTATGATAAACCCGCAGAAGGAGGACAGCAACTCTATATCAGAGAAATAACCTATACCGGTCATGAGGCGGAACAGGGCCCTTACAAAATCGAATTTTTAAGAGATGACGAAGCCAATACTTATGAACGTAAAGATGCAAGTATAAATGCACGTTATGGATTTATCATACGCGACCGGGACTTATTACGTCGTATTCACATAACGTATGACAGCGAACCCATACGCAGTTATACTTTTCAATACAAGGATGGTGTCTTCTTAAAGACCTTGCTGGAAAGTGTAACCGAGTACGATGCCGCAGGAGATGAATTTTACACCCACCGGTTCGATTATTACAATGATATTAAGGTAGATAATGAACAAATTCCATTTGTTCCCGAAAAGAGATGGGATGTACCGGACGATGACCTGAAAGGTCCATACCTGAATATTTTTCTTAATTCTATTTCAGCATTAGGAGGGTCGGCTAGTGTTGGGGGGTCAGGTAGCGTTACGGCCACGGTTGGATTGCTTGATGGTAAAGTGTTTCTTAAAAGTATGACTGCCGGTGGCACTGTATCATACCAAGGTTCCAAAAACGAGGGCTTCCTGGTATTAATTGATTTAAATGGAGATGAGCTTCCGGATAAGGTTTACAAAAAAGACGGCGGGATTTACTACCGGCCTAATTTGCTATCCTATCCAAGTGAGGAAATGTTTGGAGAGAAAAAGCTGATAGCCGGGATTGATAATATTAGTGTTAGCAAAACTTCAGGTTTTGGTTGGGGTGTTCAGGCAAATCCACCTTCAAGTTTTATAGGGTATGATAATGTTGATACCAAAACTAAAACCTCCGTTTATTTTGATGATTTTAATGCAGACGGATTAATTGACCTGGTTGATAATGGTGTGGTATATTTTAATCATTTGAATGAAAGTGGTGATCCTGTTTTTACAACCTCGAGCGAATTAACTCCAAATCCATTATATGCCAGTAGTGAGATAGATCTGAGTATTCTGCCTGATCCTGCCGTAGAACAGGCCAAACTTGAAGCACAATTTCCTTTGCACGATGCTGTTAGAATGTGGCAGGCACCCTATAGCGGAGTTATAAGCATCAATGCTCCGGTTAATCTGATCGAAGATACCAGCATCATTGCCCAAGCGGATACCTATAAGGACGGAGTAAAAGTAAGCATCCAACATAATGGAAATTCGCTCTGGGGTATTGAGATTGATGCTGATGATTACAGTGTACATGTGCCCGACACATATTCGATTACAATAGATAAAGGGGATCGAATTTATTTCAGGGTTCAATCAAGATTTAATGGTTCTTACGATAAGGTATACTGGGATCCGGAAATTTTATATGGTGCTATAAACGGATCAGACACACTGGTAAACCTGGAAGATAGTAATGGAAAAATAATCGGAAGATTTAAAGCATCTGAAGATTTTGTGTTAAGCGGACTGCAATCCATAGGCATGCCTAAAACAGGTGCGATTAAAATCAAAACCGCTTTCTCTAAGCCAGTTACAACCGATAGCATAAGAATAGAAATTTTATATACAGACACTCTGGGAAACCAGGCCACCATATTTAATCGCGAGTATAATCCTTCTCAGAATATCATAGCTGATTCGATCAACCTGGACCTTGAGGTGTTGAAAAATGAATTTATCCAGTTCAGGGTTTTGTCTTCAACAAATGTTGACTGGAGTAACATTAAATGGGATAACTATGTTGAATATACCAGGATCGACGATGGTACTCCTCTTACAGGAAATGATGGCAAACCACTTTTGTCTTTTAAAACCATACCTGAATTTTCAACGATGTTTAATAATACTATCAGGTATGAGTGGCCGATAATTGCCGATACTGCATTTATGCTCTCTTTAGGATTGGATAGTATCGATGATTTTTCGCATCCAATGCAAATCACTCCAAACCTGACATTTAACTACCCTGTGCCTGGTGGTGATATCACTTTATCTGTGAAGTTGAAAAATGGAATTGTGGGAAAGAAAAAGTATACATTTAATGGTGGAACTAAGTTCAAAAGTGAAGATACATTACTTGCCAGTGTAAAACTTTGGGATAGTCTTTATTTCGAATATTATTTTTCAGGTATCGATTTTGCGGCCCCAATTGATACTGCCGATGTAATCATTGGGTCCGATATTTTAAATCCCCGTAAGGCATCAGTTTTCAGCCCCATTAATCTGCAGGATAAAATATTTGGTCACCTGTATCGTGGCTGGGGGCAATTTGATTATAATGGAAATTTTGAACGAGCCACCTCTCCAATAGATGAAAATCTCTTAAGGCTAAGTGACAATCGAAATGATAATGTTGCCTCTATGCAAGATTCATCGGATTTAGATGGAGTACAGAATCCACTGGATGAGGTTTTTAATATAATGATACCCTACGCGGTAAAAACTATTTATATGGGTACTGACGAACAGGTTTATATTATGCCGGACTGTATTTCCAGTTCGCGGTTGGGTGAAAAGAATGTATTTGTTGAACCATATGTATTTTCAGCATCAGGATTAAATGCAATTACAAAAGTAACTCAAAGCTCTTCAAAAAGTGTAGCTGGTGGGCTGAGTAGTTTATCATATAGCCATTCATGGGGAGAGGATAATTTCATTATCGATATGATGGATATGAATGGAGACATGTACCCCGATTTACTATCTACAGATAATATTCAATACACAGGAGTTACAGGCGTTTTATCAGGTTCTTCCGTTAACCATTCTCTGGGTGATCATTACTCTAAATCTGAAGCAGATGGATTTACTCTTGGAGGCAGTTATGTTTATGCTAAATCAAACAATTCCGGTTCTAAAACTCCTTCCAAACGTGTTAACTCTAAAACAAGAGATAATTCTAAATCCAATAAAAACTCAGAATCTGCACAGGAAACCTCCAAATCATCAGTTGGCATAAGTGGCAGTTTCTCAACCAATGATGACAATACAGATCAAACCTGGCTGGATATAAATGCTGACGGGCTGCCTGATAAGATTTACTCTGATGGCACTGTCAGGTTAAATCTGGGATATTCTTATGCACCGGCAGAACATTGGAACTTTGATGCTATATGCGTTGGTGAAAGCCAGGATTATGGAGGTGGTATTGGTGTAAATATTGAAAATGGCAGTTTCACAGCTGGTGTTGCTATTTCAAAGACTGATAATGAAGCGAATGAGACTTTTATGGATATTAATGCGGACGGGTTGCCAGATATGGTTAAAGGCAATAATGTTTACTTTAATACAGGAAGTGGTTTTACACCTCCCGTGGAATGGATCGGACTTGGTACACTTGATGCCGGAGAATCTATAGGACAATCAGCTAACGCCGGCTTTACTATTGGTATTGCTATTCCGATTTTTTTCATAAAAATATGCGTTAATCCTTCCGCTTCAGTAACCAGTGGGTTTAGCCATACCCTTACACAGCTGGCAGACATCGATGGTGATGGAATGCCTGACTTTCTTTCATCTGATAGTGAAGGTGAGTTATATGTAAAATCATCAACCATCTTTCGTACCAATATCCTGAAGACAGTAGAGCATCCCCTGGGCAGTAATTTCAGCCTTGATTATCTCCTGACACCCGCCGTTTATAAACATCCGGGCGGGAAATTGGCACTGAAATCGGTAAAAATGTTTGATGGCCTGGCAGGCGATGGTATCGATACAACGTATAATTCATTCGAATATAAAGATGGTTTCTATAGCCGCTACGAGCGGGAATTTTATGGCTTCGCTTCTGTAAAGACTCATTTTCATGATACCGGGAACGAAAACAAGATTTACCGTACTGTGGAACAAAAATTCAGCAATAGCGATTACTATACCAAAGGCATGATGCTTACGGAAACGCTTACTGACGGTGAGGGTCGGAATCAAAAAGGCTTACAACACATCTATTCCTTACGTGATATCCATACAGGCGAACTTCTCTCCGGAACATTTGCACAAAGTAATAGTGATCCCCTGTTTGTTGCACTCGAAGAAACCAGACAATATTCTTATCGGGTTACTTCGGAGCCACTGATTACCACAAGTGTCACCTATACTTACGATACGTTGGGGAATATTTCAGGTCATACTGACTACTCTTCCGGAAATGAAAAAGACAGGTATTCTGTTGCCATTCAGTATCATAGTAATACAGATAACTATTTGTTTTCTGTCCCTTCGCTACAGGAAGTATCTACAATTGAAGGTCTCAGGCGTAAAAACGAGACATCTATAAATGAGTATGGCGATATCACACAAATACGACAGTTCATTACCAGCAACCAAACCGCTCAATTTGATATGGAGTATGATGAGTATGGCAACCTTATAAAAATTACCCGCCCTGCCAATTATAAGGGCGAACGGATGTGGTATGAGTATGTGTATGACCAGGCTGTACATTCCTATGTTACGGAGATCACGGATGCATATGGGTACAGCTCATCCGCTGTATACGATTACAAATGGGGGGTGCCCGTTGAAGTTACAGATAAGAACAAACAGGAAATGCAATACTCATACGATGATTTCGGCCGTATGATCGCTTTAACCGGGCCTTACGAACTGGCCTCAGGCAAACCCTATACCATTGTTTTTGAATACTATCCGGGTGCAGAAATACCCTATGCCCATACGCTGCATTACGATAGTGTTTATGATTCCAACATAGAAACCTATTCCTTTACTGATGGTTTGGGTCGTCTGGTACAGGTGAAGAAAACTGCTTCATTGTTTGAGGATCCCGCAACAGAAGATACTCCGGGTTATATAGTCTCAGGCAAGGTAATGTATGATGCTTTTGGCAGGGCTACGGAAGTTTACCAGCCGGTTTTTGAAGCAGATGGAAACCCGGCAACATACAATATCAACCCTGATAACATGCAACCAACGTTGATAACATACGATGTGCTGGATCGTATTTTACAGCTTATCCTGCCAGATGGTTCCATCACTACACATACGTACAATATTGGAGATTATAATGGCGAAACGATGTATGTCGATAGCCTTTTAGATGCACTGAACCATTCATCTGTAACGTATACCAAGGCTAACGGGCGACAGGCAGCAATTGTTAGAAAATCAGACACAGACGATATTTATACCAGTTTCGAATATAATGCTATTGGTGAATTGCTTACTGTCACCGATCCCATGGGGAACATAACCATTTCAATGTACGATATGCTTGGCAACCGCATATCGTTTGATCATCCCGATGCCGGTTTAACAGAATTTATATATGATGGTGCAGGCAACATAATAAAGAAAATTACTGCTAATCTTCGAAAAAAAATCCCCAATGACGGGGCCATAAGCTATAAATACGACCGTGAAAGGCTGGTGGAAATTGTATACCCGAGGAATATTCAAAACAGGGTAAATTATACTTATGGAGAACCAGACGCACCATTTAACCGTGCAGGTCGTGTTGTCCTGATACAGGATGCCAGTGGGGGGCAGGAATTTTTTTACAGCAAACTCGGCCAGGTAATTAAGTCCATACGTACCATTCAATTGGGCGAATCGGATATGCGAACCTGGATATGGAGTGCTACCTACGACACATGGAATCGCGTACAAACCATGAGCTATCCCGATGGTGAAAAAGTGAATTACTCTTATAACCGTGCAGGAAACCTCCAAAAAATGGATGGTGAAAAACTGGGCCGTTCCTATGAATATATCTCCAGAATTGGCTACAATAAATATGAGAAACAGGTATACCTGCAGTACGGTAACGGTTCTGTAACTACTTACAATTATGAACCCGAACGCCAGCGGTTGGAACAAATGAGTGTTACTTCAAATAACCAGGTGTTAATGAATAACACTTACACCTACGATGTAATGAATAACATTCTTGGAATAACCAACAGCGCAGCAGCTACAGGAAATATTGGAGGGGCAACATCACACCTATATTCTTATGATGATCTCTACCAGCTTATACAAGCTTCTGGCAAGTTCATCGGAAAGAGTGATACCAGCAATTATACCCTTGCCATGCAATATGATATTATGGGCAAAATAGTGCAAAAAACCCAAACGCATAATAAAAATGGAAAAGAACAGCATGCCACTACCTATGATCTTGGTTACAAATACGCTGGCCCGCAGCCCAATAGTGCAACAGAAATAGGAGCGCGGGTATTTTCATACGATGAAAACGGCAACCAGACCGGTTGGGAAGATACGGTAAGCAATGACTTTCGCAAACTTTCGTGGGACGAGGAGAACCGCCTGACTCTAATTTCCGATAATGGCTACGTGAACCGGTATGTATATGATGCTTCAGGCGAACGGGTAATAAAGAGTCATGGTGGTACACAGGGTGTGTATATAAATGGTGCACCCATAGGTATTGTTAACCATTCCGACGATAATTATACCGCGTATGTAAGCCCTTATTTTGTATTTCAGAATGACAGGTTTACAAAACACTATTACAATGGCAGTACAAGGGTAACCAGCAAGGTAGGCAATGGCCAGTTCCAGAACCAATACCATTTAGGTGTGTTTGAAATTACCGCTGGGGGAGTTAACTATATTAACCGCCAGCAACAACTTATGGACTACAAAGAGGAGTATGAAAGTCAATTAGGTATAGCCCCCGGCCCGCCAACGATGAAAGGGATCTATGCCGATCCTTTGTTTTCAGGAACGGGTTATCCGGACTTGGGCACTCCCGATACCACTACTCCGCGAGGCTGGCCTAAAAAACCTGTATTTGCACCGGCAGGCGGCCCGCCCGGGGCACCCATACAGTGGGGCGATGAGATTACAAACGATAATGTGGAACCTGGATTTGGCTATGTGGGAAATGGAAATATTGAGGAAGTCCTTCGTTATTTCTACCACTCCAATCATCTTGGTTCTGCCAGCTATATAACCAATGCCAGGGGAGATGTAACACAGTATATAGCCTATATACCATTTGGAGAAACGTTAGCCGAGCAGCATGCCGATTGGAACAGCCCGTATAAGTTTAACGCCAGGGAATTGGACAGTGAAACAGGACTGTATTACTATGGGAACAGGTATTATGACCCCAAAGTGAGTATTTGGTTAGGAGTTGATCCTCTGGCAGAGAAATATCCATCTATATCGCCATATGTTTATGTGGCGAATAATCCTGTTGTAGATAAGATGAACGGAATGGAAGTACAATCGGTATTATCTATCATTAAACAAAAATCTGCTGAAAAATCGATACAACTCAACATGGTCACAATTAACAGTGATAATGTACCAAGTAGTATCTCGAACTTGCCAGACTTAAATACAGGCCCCAGCTTCATGGATTTTGATTCACCATCGACTGAGAGTTCTGGTGAGGAGGATACAGGTAAAAAGCAAGTTGAGGATGAAGCAGAAAAGAAGACTCAGGACTCAAGCATTGAAAAAACTACGGCTACTCAACAGATTGAAAAAACCCTTGATCTGGAAACAGTTGAAAACGTTGATGGCCAGGTCGAAGAGACCGTTTCAATGGATGTGAAAACTGAAAAAACACAACAAACAGAGGTCAGGGCAATTGAAGCGTCTGATAAAAAGAGTATGACAAAACCTGAATCTGAGATAAAAGTCGAATCAGGTACTGCACCAGAAAAGGTTACGACTCTGAAAAGTACTGAAAAGAAGGATAAAATAAAGTGATAGGGGATAGGAAGACAAAAGACTAAGGGCAGAACCGAGTGTTCAGATTTAACCCGTGGGCTAATTTGGCGGTAGCCACACTGTGCAACATAATAAGAAAATAATGACCTTAGTGATGCAGAAAATAACATTGGCGTTTGAAAAATACGCTATTTGCAAAATCCTTATGAGAGGAACTGGATTGGTACTTGGTGCGAATAGAGAACTGACAGGGTCTGTGTGACCTGCCAGGGTTTTTGTTATCCAATTGTCATTTGGTAAGTTTTACCCTTACTGCAATAGGCCCCTTGGGCCCCTTTTCTAATTCAAAGCTGACATGATTACCCTCCTGAATATCTTCAAGAAAATTATTTACGTGTGCGAAAACACTTTCATTTGTTTCTGAATCCAGTATAAATCCATAACCTTTCGACTCGTTAAAAAAACTCAGCTTACCCTTCCGTATGGGATCGATCTTTTCGTCAGGACTCCGTTTTGCTATACTAATTTCGATATCCTCAATTTTAACTTCATCCCTTTTGCGATCCGGAGGAGTGGAAGTGATCATTCCATTTTCGTCAACATAAGCCATCATGTCGTCGAAGCTTCTTTTATTCTCCCTTTCTTTTTTTGCCAGCCTCCTCTTCTCTTTTTCTTTTCTCTTTTTCTCTTTTTTGTTTCGTACTTCCTTCTTATTGAATGTTTCCTTTGATCTCCCCATAAAGTAATTTGATTTTATCGTTAGAATTTTCTTATTGACAAAACAAGTTGGATTTATGATTCTAAAAAAGCCTCTTTCCCTTCAAGCAGAATTTTTAATTTAACCAATCCATTGCTTCTGATTTGTCTGATACGCTCTGATGACATGCTGTATTTTAACGCTATGTCATTCAGCGAATAGGCAGGTGTACCACACAATCCGAATGACATGATCAGTATTGTTGCCTCCCTTTCGGATAATTTGCTTAAAGTCCGGGTGATGTTTGTTGCAAGAGATTCTTTCATTATATCATCATCGGGCGAAGGGATATTTCCGGTTTGGACCATATCATACAAGTTAAATTCATCATTATTATCCTGCGATAGTGGCATATCAAAAGAAACTTGTCGTTTTTTTATAGTATTTGCCAGTATTACTTCGTCGCTGGGCAAATCGAGGTACTCGGCAATTTCAGTATCGGTTGGTTCCCGCTCAAATTCCTGTTCGAGATAAGGAATCGCCTTTTTAATTTTATTAATCGAAGACAGCCTGTTTATAGGCAAACGCACAATTCTGGTTTGATCTGATATTGCCTGGATAATCGACTGGCGGATCCACCAAACAGCATACGAAATGAATTTAAAACCACGCGTTTCATCAAATCGTTTAGCCGCTTTTACCAACCCAAGGTTCCCTTCGTTAATTAAGTCGGGGAACGATAAACCCTGATTTTGATATTGTTTAGCTACGGATATGACGAAACGCAGGTTAGCAACAACCAGCTTCTTCAAGGCATCGGTATCGCCATTTCGGATGAGTGCTGATAATTCAACTTCCTCTTCGGCAGTTACCATAGGATACTTGTTTATCTCCTGAAAGTAGCGACTTACCGAATCACCGTTCCGCTGGGTTATTTGTTTTATAATTTTTAACTGCCGCATTGAAATCGGATTAATATCCAGATAAGCTGCCAGCAGCACCCTGGCATTACAACACTTTGGGTTAGACCCAAATGCTTTAGTTAGCTAATTTCACGTTTGTCGCAAACAGGCCTTTATCGCCCTGTTTGATTTCAAAAACGACTTCCTGTTCAGGCTGAAGTTCACGATATGAACCAGATAATCCGGTTCGGTGAACAAAAATATCGTCACCATTTTCTGACTCAATGAAACCAAATCCTTTGATTTCGTTGTACCATTTTACTTTTCCGTTTGTCATAATTACATAAAATAATTGTTACTAATCGTTTTTCCTGGGTTTTGCCTCATTGACAACAATTTCCCTGTTGTGCAATGTGGTTCCGTCCAGCGCTTTAATTGATTTCTTTGCTTCATCCTGGTTTTCCATGGTGACAAAGCCGAAGCCCCTGCTTCTGCCACTATACTTATCAGTAATGATCTTTGAAGAACTTACTGTTCCATATTCCCCAAAAATTTTTTCCAGGTCATTTTCATTTACCTTGAAATCAAGGTTTCCTACATAAATGTTCATTGTTTTAAGTTTTTGTTTGTTAGTTTATAACAACGCAGCCGTTTCATTTTTCCTGAAGTACTTTGCAAACCACTATCTATTCAGTTACAGCAGCTTAATCAAAACACTTCAGTTAGTTAAGTGTACATTGTATTAAAACCTGTCCGCGTTGTTATATAGTTTAAAAAATTGGATTTAAAAAGGTGAGCAGTGATGAACTAATCGAGAGAGTAAATTAGTAAGATGCGCAAATTCTCAAATCTGATATTTTGCCAAAGGTACGTAATTATTTCCAGCTATTTACATTTATCTGTTTTTTTCATTACAACGACTTAGGCAAAGAGTAAATAGGGACAGCTACCGATTTAAAATTTTTCAATGGGACAGACAATAAGATGGGATTTTTGGAAAAGGCCCCCAATAATAGTCTCTTAAGAATTCCTTAAGATTTGGATTATAGTTTTGACATAGTTATATTAACAACCTTCACTAATCAACAAAATTCTTTATCTATGAAAAATTCCAATACCATCGCGCTATTGATGCTCAGCATGAATTTATTGTTTTTTTGCAGTGGTAAATCTGCAGGACAAGATATTGTTTCATCGGACTCTGTAAAACGGGAAAATGCCATAAAAATATTCATTGACTGCCATTATTGTGACATGGATTACATCCGGCGGGAGATCCCCTACGTGAATTATGTCAGAGACACCCGGGATGCTCAGGTCTATATCCTTGAAACGCAACAGGAAACAGGGAGTGGGGGTGATCAATATACCTTTTTCTTCCAGGGACAATATGATTTCAAGGGAGTGAATGACACGCTCACCTATGCATCCAGCCCGGATGATACCAGCGACAATATCCGGTATGGCAGGACCAGGATGCTTAAAATCGGGTTAATGCGGTATGTGGCAAGAAGCCCGTTGATCAATGAGATAGAAATTATCCATGAAGAAGAGAAAGAAGATGAGGTGGTGGTTGACCGTTGGAATAACTGGGTTTTTGAATTGGATATCAATCCGGAATATGAAGGTGAGAAGTCCTATAAGTTGTTTGACCTGGAAAGTTCCATCAATGCCAGGAAAATCACTCCGGATTGGAAATTTGAATCCGATCTTGACTACGAAATGAGGCGATCCAAATACATCTCTGAAGATACAACGATTGTAGCCATAAGAGAATCGATCCATTTTGATAACCTTCTCGTCAAAAGCCTCTCCAACCACTGGTCAACAGGAGTTTACTTGAGTTTCAGAACTTCCACCTATGGTAACCTGAAGTACAGTTACGATATATATCCCGCCGCTGAATATGATATTTTCCCCTATTCAGAATCGAATCACCGCCAGTTGAGAATACTCTATGGTCTTGGATTTAACTTTCTTACCTATAATGATACGA
>Ga0315543_1000465_pt1 | contig 49023 bp, 48 predicted proteins | sample SalMarSW160210MG_2_FD_203098 | JGI IMG/M metagenome (GOLD analysis project Ga0315543, IMG submission 203098) | Salt marsh sediment microbial communities from the Plum Island Ecosystem LTER, Massachusetts, United States - Salt Marsh Sediment SW1601-210 ...
GTCGGATCAAGGTTGCCGGCGGTCAGGATAGAGGCTATCATGGATGTGGTTGTTGTCTTGCCGTGGGCTCCGGCTACCGCGATCCCGTACTTGAGCCTCATCAGTTCCGCCAGCATCTCCGCCCTGGGGATTACGGGGATGTTCCTATTATGGGCCTCCCTTATCTCAGGATTATCGACCGGCACGGCGGATGAATACACAACCACGTCGGCTCCCTCCACATTCCCGGGGTTATGCCCCTGGAATATATCCCCACCCAGGAAGGCTATCCTTTCCGTGACCGGGGACACCTTGATATCAGAGCCGCTTACCACATAGCCCAAGTTAAGCAGGAGTTCGGCAATCCCGCTCATCCCGATACCCCCTACGCCTACAAAATGAATATGCCTGGTTTTTCCTAGAACCTTCATAACCCTGATAGCATCCCTTCCAAATGGTCAACAATAGCCTTTGCCGCTTCAGGTTTGGCTGCTGTTCTAGCCCTTTCACCCATTTTACGGAGGGCCCCCAAATCATCCATGTATCCCGTAAGCAGCCCGGCAAGCCTTTCCGGGGTGAGGTTCTCCTGGAGAAGAACTTCCGCCCCTCCCACCCCGGCCAGCACCCGCGCGTTCGTCTCCTGATGATTGTTGGCGGCATAGGGGTAAGGTATCAGGATAGACGGTTTTCCCATGGCCGCCAGCTCGAATATGGTACCTGCGCCGGCCCGGCCCAGGAAGATATCCGCCCTGAGATATGCCTGGCGCATATCCTTTATAAAGGGCATAATATCTCCTCGAAGTCCCCTTTTATGATATTCCTCCTTAACCCAATCAAAATCCTTTTCACCGGTCTGATGGATAACCTCCGGATCCCTCCCTTTGTGTCTCATTATCTCAAGGGCGCCCACGAAGGCCTTGTTTATAGCCCTGGCGCCCTGGCTGCCTCCTGTTACTAGTACGGTGAAAGATGTGGATTTTTTTCCTTTTCCCTCGTTTCCCTCCAGAAAATCCTCCCGGATCGGATTCCCTGTCAAAAAGACCCGCCTTGCCGGGAAATAATCCCTGCTTTCTTTAAAGGAAATAAGGACCATATGCGCCACCCTGCTCAATAAACGGTTCGTTAATCCCGGGAACGAATTCTGTTCATGCACGGCCACAGGCACTCCAATAAGCCTGGCTGCCAGGCACACCGGGCCGGCGGAATATCCTCCCACACCCAAGACAAGGTCCGGTGAAAACCGGACTATTATATTAACAGCCTGGCCAAAACCATATGGCAATTTCAGCATTGCCTTTAATGCCTCCGGCCATCCTCGCCCCTTAACACCTTCAACAGCGACTGTCGCCCGCTGGAATCCGGCATCCGCCAGGATATTGGTCTCCATCTCCCTGCCCGCGGTCACAAAAAATATCTCTGATCCCGGGTATCTGTTTAAAAGTTCCTTGGCCACAGCCAAGCCTGGGAAGAGATGCCCGCCGGTCCCCCCACCGGCTATTATTACCCTCAGGCCATTACTCTTTCTGTCTTCAGTTCCCTTCCTGGATTCCATGAGACCTTGTCCTTAAGGTTTGAATGTTGTCCCTGCGCCCTGCACCTTGTGTCCCATGTGCTTACCTCCCTTCACCTCCTCGCCGATATACTCAGCAATATCCCTACACCTATCAGGTTTATCACCAGAGACGATCCTCCATAGCTAAGAAAGGGAAGGGTCAATCCCTTTGTGGGCAGGAGTCCCATAACAACCCCCATGTTTATTATGACCTGCAGGCCTATCAGCGTAGTTATACCAAGGGCCAGATAGCTGCTGTAAAGATCCTGTGCATCGAGGGATATCTTTATACCCCGCATTATCAAGACACCGAAAAGCATGATTATGGCGATTATGCCGATAAACCCGAGCTCCTCCGCCAGAATGGAAAGGATGAAATCGGTATGGGGCTCGGGAAGGTACAGCAGTTTCTGTTTGCTGTTACCCAGACCAACTCCCAGGATTCCCCCTGAACCAAAGGCCAGGAAGGAATGAATAATCTGGAAGCCCAGCCCCTGAGGATCTTCCCATGGGTTGAGAAAGGCCCACCACCGCTTCAATCTGTAATCCTCATGCAAGATCAACCACAGGACGATGGGGACGGATATAAGGGCCACGGATACGAGCTGGAACAGATTAAGTCCGCCCACAAACAGGAGTATGACCAGCCAGCATCCTATGATAACCGCGGTCCCCAGGTCGGGCTGGAGGAGTATCAAGAACATAAAGGCGCCCACTATGATCAGATGGGGTAACATCCCTTTAGAAAAACTGGACATGTTGGGGCCCTTTTTTGACATTGAGTAGGCGATATAGACAGCCAGCGACAACTTTGCCAGCTCAGAAGGTTGAAGAGAAAACCCCGCTATCCTTAACCACCTACAGGCCCCGCCCACCGTCTTCCCCATGCCGGGCAAAAACAGCATTAGCAGGAGGGCGAAGCTTATAACCAACAGCGGGTACACCGTCTTCTTATAGAAACCGACCGGAATATTCTTGGCAATTACCAGAAGACACAGCCCCATAAGGCCGAAAAAGGCCTGCCTTTTAAGGTAAAAATAGCTGTCTCTCAGTTCGTGCCCTGCCAGAAAGGAGCTAGCGCTGTATATGGCTACCAGCCCCATACAGAACAGCAGGATGGTCGGAATAAGGATCAAGTAATCATATCCCCCCTGGTATCGCCTTTTATCCGCCATTATAAAGACCCTCTACCTTCTCCCTGAAGACCCTTCCTCTATGGGAGTAATCCTGAAACATGTCAAAGCTGGAGCAGGCAGGCGCCAGAAGAATCACGTCACCAGACCTTGCCCAGGAAAATGCCTTGGAAACCGCATCCCCCATTGTATCCGCTGTCTCGAACGGGATAACCCCCTCAAATGACCCGGCCATAAGGTCCTTGGCCTCACCTAGAAAGACCGCCTTTTTGACCCTGCCTGCCGCCGCTCTTACCAAGGGCATATAATCGCTGCCCTTGTGCCGCCCTCCCCCGATCAGTATTACGGGTCTGTCAAAACTCTGGATCGACCTTATAGCTGAATCTACATTGGTAGCCTTGGAATCATCGTAGAAATCAATTCCCCTTAGTGCCCCCACCCATTCAATCCGATGGGGAAGCCCTTGAAGATCCCCTATGGAACGCTCTATTGTATCGGGCTCCAAGCCCAAGGCCAGAGCGGTCAAGACAGTCCCCATAAGATTTTCAATGTTATGTGTCCCTGGCAGTCTGAATCCCCCGATATCCAAACACATCTCCTCCGCCCCCGGCAAACGTGCGATCAGTTTTTTCCCCTCCAGAAAGGCATTCCGGTTACCTCTCTCTTCCATACCATAGCGAAGGGTTGACACCCCCTCCGAGGGTCTGAAAACGGACAGCCTCTCATCATCATCATTTAATACGGCGTACTGCCCCGGTCCCTGGTTCTGAAAGATCTTGAATTTTGATCGCACATAGGCCTCATAGTCGGGATACCGGTCCAGATGATCCGGAGAGATATTCAACAGGAGAGAGACCATGGGACAGAACTTTTCTATGGAATCCAGTTGAAAACTGCTTACCTCAACCAGTACATAGTCGGCATCCCGGTATCCTGCCACATAGTCCATAAGGGGTCTCCCTATATTTCCCCCTACAAACAGACTTAAACCCGCGGATTTGAGCATGCCCTCCAGCACGCTTACCGCAGTAGATTTTCCGTTTGTCCCGGTAACAGCCACAACAGGGGTATCAAAGAATCGTGCGGCCAGTTCCATCTCGCCCACAATCGGGATACCCCTTTCTCTGGCGGCTACCAAAGGACCTATGTCAAGTGAGACACCGGGACTCACCACTATCATGTCCGAGTTAATAAATGTCTCTTCTTTGTGCCATCCTTTCTCCAGTTTCGCTCCCAGTTTAAGCACCTCGTTGTAAAATTCTCTGTCCAGTTCAGGACCCGGCCGTATATCTCCGATAGTCACATCAGCCCCTTCCCTGATTAACCATCGCGAAGCAGACATGCCCGATTTACCCAAGCCTACTACCAGGATCTTCTTCTTGACAAATTCCATTTCTTTTCAGACCCTTCGAAAAGTTTTGATAAAGGCACTTTTCGTAGATAATACACAATCTTTTTGAAAACCTGGTGCTCACCCCGAAATCAATCAGGCGGCAATAGACATGCAAAGGATTTGCGATATGCTGGACCCAAATATTGCATGGTTTCATCCTTTTCCCCTCCGCCTTTAACGTAACTTCAGAGTGCTCATGGATAATAGCGCCAGAATGATGGCGATAATCCAGAAACGGATGGTTATCTTGCTTTCCGGCCACCCCTTCATCTCAAAATGATGGTGTATGGGAGCCATTCGAAATATCCTGTGCCCGCCGGTCATTTTATAATAAAACACCTGGAAGATAACCGAGAGGGCCTCAAACACAAACAGTCCTCCAACCAGTATCAGAGTGAATTCTTGTTTTGTTACTACAGCCACGGTTCCCAGTGCGGCTCCCAGGGGTAGTGATCCCACGTCCCCCATAAAGATCTCAGCAGGATAGGTGTTGTACCACAGGAAGCCCAGGCCGGCGCCGAAAATGGCGCCGCATATTACCGAAAGCTCTCCGCTTCCGGCGACATAGGGTATCTGCAGGTATTCAGCAATCTTTATATGCCCGCTTAGATAGGAAAAGATCAGATAAGATATGAAGGCGATAATTATCGGCCCCATGGCCAGCCCATCCAGTCCGTCGGTTAGATTAACCGCATTCGATGAGCCGACAATGATAAGCAGGGCAAACAGGATATACCATGCTCCAAGGTCGGGGGTGATATTCTTGAAAAAAGGCACGTTCAGATGGGAATCGAAACCGGGGTGGAAATAAAGGGTAATGGCCACAGCCAGTGCTATTACGATCTGTAAAGACAATTTGGCCTTGACACTTAGTCCTTGACCGTTTTTTCTGGTCATCTTGAGTTTATCGTCCACAAACCCGATCAATCCAAAACAAAGTATGGAAAGAAGAGTCAGCAACACATAGATATTCGTGAGCTCGCCCCACATCAGTGAGGCTATAAGGATTACAGGAAGGATAATGCAACCGCCCATTGTAGGTGTACCGGCCTTTTTTAAATGGTTGGGCGGGCCGTCCTCTCTGATATATTGCCTGACCTGCATAGACTGCAGTTTGCTTATGGCCCAGTTTCCGACGATAAAAAAGAGGGTAAGGGAGGTCAGGGCCGAAAGTATTGTCCTGAAAGTTATATATCTGAACACATTCAGCCAGGAATAATCAAAATGGAACATATATATCAATTTACTCAGCATTACCCTGTATCCTCTTCTTCAGGATTTCCGACACCTTTTCAAGACCTGTCATCCTGGACCCCTTCAGCAGAATAAGATCATCTTTCTCTGCTATCTCTTCTATCTTTTGGGCCATTTCCTGATGAGATCTGGTTTCCACGACCCTTCCCCGGGAAAAACCCTTTTCCAGGGCCCCTGTCAGCATCTCTCTGCCGTGTTCCCCCATAACGAAAAGATATGAAGCGCCGATTTCCGCCGCCATGGCCCCCGCCTCCAGGTGAGCAGGGATTGCCTCGTCTCCAATCTCCATCATCTCTCCCAATCCCACAATCAGCCTCATCTTGCCGCCCGCCATCTCCTTTACCGAATCAAGGGCCGCCTTAAGGGAAAATGGATTTGAATTGTACGTGTCATCCACCAGGATGATCCCTCCGGGAAGCGACACGCTCATAAATCTCCCCTGTATCCCTTCAAACCTGCTAAGCCCTGATACTATATTTTCAAAAGACTCTTTCATGCATATGGCGACAGCCGCAGCGGCCAGGGCGTTAAAAAGATTATGCAGGCCGGGGACTTTAATCCTTACTGGGACACAATTGTCTTGGTAAAGGATATTGAATGATATACCTTCCTTTCCCATACTCCTTATACCGTCGGCCCTGATTACATTGTCTTGCCCGAGCCCGTAGGTTATAAACCCTCTCTTAATCCTTGATGCCTCTTCCTTGAGAAGGTCGTCATCGCCGTTTATGATAAACTGACTCCTGCCGGACATCTTCTCCAGTAATTCCAACTTGGCCCTGGCAACACCCATAAGGTCACCCACCCCTTCAAGATGTGCCCTGCCCACGTTGGTAATTAATCCGACATCCGGGTCAGCTATCTCCGTCAGTCTGCCTATTTCACCGGGCCTGTTCATTCCCATCTCCAGAACCGCTTTATCATGCCCCCTTTCCAACTGTAAAAGCGTCAGAGGCAGGCCTATCAGATTGTTCAGGTTTCCCTCATTCTTCAAGGTCTCGGCGCCCAGAGCCAGGATACCGGCCGTCATCTCTTTCGTAGTCGTCTTTCCCGCGCTTCCCGTTACTGCCGCTAAAGTTAGGTCATGCTGGTGTCTCCACCAGGATGCCAAGTTGCCGAGGGCGTTCAATGTATCCGGTACGGCAATTACCGCCGGGCCATTATCCTCTGATATTCCAATTCCACGGCCCTCTTCAATAACAACGGCGGAAGCTCCTCCCTCAACCGCCTTTTCTACAAAATCATGTCCGTCATATCTTTCACCTTTAAGGGCCACAAAAAGGCGGCCCGGTTCCATCTTTCTTGAATCAGTGCTGATCCCGGTCAAAATCGATCCCGCCCTGCCGGAGACCAACTCTCCCCCCATCGGTTGGACAATCTCCCTTGCGCTTATCTTTCCCCAGTCAGCGGTCATCTCTATCCGCGGCCCCGGCAACCTCCTTCCTGTCATCAAAAAACCGTTTTTCCCGCCCCACTATCTGGTAGTCCTCATGACCTTTTCCAGCAATAAGGATCAAGTCTTTCTCGTTCGCCATTGAAACGGCCTTTTCTATAGCCTTGCCCCGGTCAACCTCAAGGAGATAGGCAGGTGATTTAGGGCCGGAGTCAGACCATTGCGCCCTGCTCAACCCGCATTGTTGGACTCCTTGTTCTATTTCTCTCATGATGGATTCCGGATCTTCGGTGCGGGGATTATCCGAGGTGATAATCACAATATCACTGTTCTCGCCCGCTAACATCCCCATCTCATATCTTTTCCCCCTGTCCCTGTCCCCGCCGCAACCAAAAAGTGTGATCAATCTCCCCTCGGTCATCGGACGAAGCGCCTGCTGTACCTTAAGCAAGGCTTCAGGGGTATGGGCGTAATCTACTACCACCGTCAAACCTTTTTCATTCTCCACCAACTCCAGGCGTCCCGGCACATTCTTTAGTTCCTCTATACCTTCAACTATGCTATCCAAGCCTATGCCCAAGGAAAAGGAGGCGGCCGCAGCCGCCAGGATATTGTAAATATTTATCAATCCGATAAGGGATGAACTGACCTTCGCCTCCCCAACAGGGGTAATGAGCCTGGCCCTCAACCCCGACTTATCGCTTGATATGGAATCCGCACTGAAGTCCCTTTTTCCTTCCAGACCATAGGTCAAAACCCGGGCATTGGTAATAGATGCCAGTATCTCCCCCATTGGATCATCCATATTTATAACGGCCGTGGCCTTTTTAGATCCCTCCCCCCTTCCCAATCCTCGAAAGAGTAGGCTTTTTGCGTAAAAATACTCCTCCATGGTGTTGTGGTAATCCAGATGATCCCTGGAGAAATTCGTAAACACGGCCACCCTGAACGGACAATCTCCGATCCTTTTCTGGTCAAGGGCATGGGAAGAAACCTCAAGAACCACATGAGTGGCCTCCCCATCGGCCATCTCCCTCAAAAGACGCATCAGGTCCAAGGATTCCGGTGTTGTGACAGGCGATGGGGTGCTTTTGCCTTTAAAACGGGAGTTGATAGTACCTATCACTCCGGGGCTCGCGCCGGCGGCCAAGAGTATCGATTCGAGCATATAGCTTATTGTGGTCTTCCCGTTAGTCCCTGTGATTCCAATAATATCCATCTCATTATACGGTTCTTCATAGAACCGCGCGGCGATCTTTGAAAAGGCTTCCCTCGAGTCAGGCACTCTGATCTTTGATACCTTCCCGTAAAAAGCCCTGAATTCTTCCGCCACCAGCGCCACAGCTCCGTTACTGACCGCGTCATCAAGATAATCATGTCCGTTTTGAGAATGACCCCTTATTGCCACAAACAGATCTCCCGGTTGAACCTTTCGCGAATCATATGCCAACCCCTTGACCTCCAATCCCCCGTTACCGTCCAGGCTAAAGATCGGGATTGTTTCCAATAGCTTGGAGAGTTTCATTATCTTAAAACCTATACCTTATACCCATACCAAGACTTCACACCGGAGGTTCAAAACTCACCACCACCGCTGTCACACCATCAATCGGAGAGCCAGGTTCCGGGACCTGTTTGACTGCCATCCCGCTGCCGTCCAGCACGATTTCCAGTCCTAGTTCGCTTCCTCGCCTCAAGACTTCCCGCATTGTTTGGCCTGTGAAGTCCGGGATCATGTGGTCGCTCTCTGTCCGAATCCCCCTTTTAGATCCGTCCCTGGGAATCTCCGAATTACCTTGAATCGGTTCTTGCATCGTCTCTACGAGTTTCAATTCCGGATTTATCCTCATGTCATTAAGGGCCCATTTACCCACTTCCCTGAAAACAGGACCAGCCACCACACCGCCGTACGGCGAACTCTTTGGTTCGTCTATCATTACCAGCATCACCAGCTTTGGATCCTTTACAGGAACAAATCCCAAAAAGATGGATATGTAATCCTCTTTGCTATAACTCTTTGTCACGGCATCAACCTTCTGGGAAGTGCCCGTCTTCCCCGCGACCCTGTATCCTTTTATGGCCGCCAGAGGGGCGGTACCTCTTTCACTGACAACCTCCTCCAGTATGCGTTTCACTTTTTCTGCCGTCTCTTCTGATAACACTCTCCTTACCGTCCGGGGATAGAATTTCTTAACGACACGGCCGGATTGATCTACCATGGCTTTGACTAAGTAAGGCTTCATAAGCCTGCCGCCGTTGGCAATAGAAGCCATGCCATTGACAAGCTGGAGAGATGTAACCGACATCCCCTGACCGAAAAATACCGTGACCTGATCGAGCATCCTGGAAGATTCCGGGTCTCTGACTGTCCCTTGCCTTTCTCCGATGAGATCTATTCCTGTTTTTTCGCCGAAACCGAATCTTTTCAAGTATTCATAGAATTCCCCGTAACCAAGTTGCATACCTAATTTGAGAGCCCCTATATTACTGGATAAAACAACGATATCGGACACGCTTAAGATCTCATACTCCTTGGTATCATGGATTGTATGATTATCGACCAGGTATTCTCCCTCTTCACAATAGAATTCCGTATCCGGAGTGACTATGTTCTTATCCAGTCCCGCTGCCAAAAGAAAGGCCTTGATTGTGGATCCCGGTTCATAAAGATCGGTGATAGTGCGGTTTCTCCATTGATCAGGAGTATATTGGCGGAAAATATTAGGATTAAACGAGGGAACCACCGCCATAGCCAGTATCTCTCCTGTTTCAGGGTCCATGATCAAACATTGACCGCTTTTTCCCCCGGCTTTTTTTAAGGCATCCTCCAGTAACTGCTGGGCCTTATACTGGAGGTCCCTGTCGATGGTCAGGATAAGGTTGTTTAGATCTTGATTCTCACCCTCTGGGTTGGTGATCAAAAAAGGCCTTCCCAGCGCATCACGCATCTGCACCAGGGTCTGCTGCGGGCCGGTCAATATGTCATCATATTTCTTTTCAAGGCCCTCCAAACCGTCATTGTCCAAACCCACAATACCCAGCAGATGCCCAGCAATGTCCATACCGGGATAATACCGCTTTGTCTCTGAGACAAACCCCACGCCCTTAAGCCCCAGGGTCTTAACCTGATTGATCTTGTCCGGCGACAGCCTTCTCTTAATCCACACAAAAGAACGGTCTTTCTTCAGCAGGGGAAGGATGCTGTCCTGGGACATATACAACTTAGATGCCAGCTTACGTGCTGTTTCGACCTCATCCTCTATGAGATTGGGGTCTGCATAGATCGAACCCACCTCCACGCTTGCAGCCAGTTCACGCCCCTCCCGGTCATAGATTGTACCCCGCTGGGGAGGCAGCTTTACTACTGTATTGTAACCGGCCCGTGCTATAGCCTCCAGTCTATCCTTTTCAAGGACCTGGATCTGATAGGCCCTCAACAGGATGACCATCAGCCCGCAAAGGAAAAAAAATGCAACAAGATAAATTCGAACTCTGATCCATTTTTTATCATCAACCTTCATGGCAAAATGACAATCTGTTCCGGTAAGGCCTCTCTGAGCCCCAGGGCACTAGCGGCAGCTTCCAGGTTCTGAGGTGATTTTAGAACAGCAAGCTCCACCTTCAGCTTCTTATTCAACTCCTTAAGGTATAATCCCTCCTGGTGCAAACGGCTCAAATCAAAGCCTATCTGGGTGCCTTCGTAATTGGACCAGACATACCCTATGCCGCTTCCCATAAAAAGAATGAGCATGAGGATTATGAGGATTATCTGGCGATTGGTGAACAAAAGCCTGCTTCTTTTGACCTTGGAATTCTTTATTCTAATACCTGTGCGGCTATTCCGCTTCCCTTCCAATTCTGAAGGCCTGCTGGGTCTTACCATGTCAGATCCTTTCCGCAGCCCTCAAAACAGCGCTGCGTGCCCTTGGGTTATGTTCAATCTCTTTCTTATTTGGTCTGATTACCTTCCTGTATACCCTGTTAAAAAGCGGCCTTTTGCCGCAGATACATTTGGGAAAATCAGGAGGGCAGGTACACCCCTTCTCCCACTCCGCTATGGCCCTCTTAACAAGCCTGTCTTCCAGAGAATGATATGTTAAAAAGACCAGTCTTCCTCCTTTCTCTATCAGGTTGGGGACCTTACCCAGGAAAATCTTAAGGTTTTCCAGTTCCCTGTTAACCGCTATCCTCAAGGCCTGAAATGTCCGTGTCGCGGGATCTTTGATCCCTGGACCCCCATAAGGTGGCATTATGGAGCGGACCAGATCCGCAAGCTGAAGTGAATTTACAATGGGACCTTTTCTTCGTTCTCTTTCAATTAATCTTGAGATTGCCCTGGCCTTTTTTTCTTCGCCGTAATCCCTCAAAATCTTTTCGATCTCGGCCGCGGAAAGGGTGTTTAAAAGGTGCCCCGCATTTGTCTTATCATCCAGGTCCATCCGCATATCCAAGGGTTCGTCCCTGTTAAAACTGAATCCCCTTCCCGAGTGGTCAACCTGATAGGAAGACATTCCAAGATCCAGCAGTATGCCGTTAATCTTCCCGATCCCTAAATCCCTCATAACCATATCCAGCTCTGCAAAATTTGCTTTACTAAAAGCAACCCTTTTACCCAGGTAGCCTAGTCTTTGCTTGGAAATCCTGATGGCATCCTGATCTCTATCCACGCAGATCAGGCGACCTGTTTCAGATAGCCTACCGGCGATCGCCTCGCTATGCCCCCCGCTGCCGACAGTTCCGTCTACATATATTCCCGCCGGTGAGGTGACCAAGACTCTTACAACCTCATTAACCATGACCGATTGATGAGGATACTCCAAACCCTTTCCCTATATACCCAATCCGGACAGGGCCTGGCTGGCCTCCTGGAAACTGCTCATGGCCCGTTTAAATTCCTGCTCCCAGTTCTCCCTGTCCCATATCTCGAAGAGTTTTAATTCTCCTACCAGCACTACCTCTTTTTTCAACCCGGCTATCTCCTTCAAGTCGGGGGGCAACAGGATCCGACCCTGCCTGATGAGGCACTCCTGTGCCCCTGATATAAAATAGCGGCGATAGGTGTTGACAGCGCTGTCCATCAAGGATAAGCTATCAGCCTTCTCTTCGATGATACGCCAGTCATCCTTGGCAAAGGCCCATAAGCAACCGATATGGTTGGTGACAACAAGACAGTCTTCTTCCTTTTGTTTCAATGCCTCCTTGAAACGTGCCGGAATGGCCAGGCGTCCCTTATCGTCTAGGGTATGTCGTGATCTTCCTCTGAACATGGGGAACCGCATTTAACACTTTGTGACACTTTGTAACACTTTATGTCACATTTTATATAAAAACCATTGTTTGTCAAGGGAAAAATGCAATTTTTCTACTAAATGCGGTATGTTGTGGAAGATCAGGTATGCGTGTACAACCTGTTGAGGCAACCTCACAACAACCTGCCCCTCGCGTACAAAAGGAACGGTTCATTCTGAGATTTAAAGAGGGTTCATCCGGTTAATGAGTACACTAGTTAATGATATCTAAATATTTTGCGCTATATGGCCCATGGGGTTCTCTTTTAAGCGGCGAACTCGTTTATGTGCCATGACCCCGCACAAAACAATACGAGGCGGGCGGGTAGCCTTTTCCAGGCTTGGCCGGACTCGAGAATTCTCTATTATCTCATAAGTATTCCGTCCGCCTGGGTGGCACCTTACGTAGTTGGCATGCTGTTAATATTTTCGGCACTTAAAAGAGAACCCCATGGGCCATTAAGGTACTTATAATAAGGTTTAATCCTTTACTTCTTTACGTACTCATTAACCGGATGGACCTTAAAGAGGCTGGTGTGGCTGAGAGTTCAGCAGTTATCGGCTCAAATCGCCGGTTTATAATGCTTATGCTCCTGCCACCAGCTACTGCGCCCGTTTGAGCGGTGTTGTGTATAAGTACAATGTATGAATGGAATTGTCTTCGTTTGAAATGACTTTCACTTCTCTGTCCGGAACGAACCCTTCCAGGTCGTAGTTATGAAACACCAGACGGGATCCGGGTTTGAGCGTTTCGAATTGCGGCAGGAGCCTCAGGTTCATTTCGGGCAGGAGATATATCGGCAGGACATCCGCTTTACTGATATCCACCGTAAATATATCCGCCTGGATGATCTGCACCAGGTCTGCAACATTGTTTTTTTCTACGTTCCTCCTGGATGCCCGGACCATGTCCGGATCGATATCGTAGCCTATCCCACGGCTGCCGTACTTCTGCGCAGCCAGAACCAGCATGCGGGCATCGCCGCAGCCAAGGTCGACTACCAGGTCGTCTTTCTTTACCTGTGCCATATGCAGCATCTCAGATACCACGTCGTAGGGCGTTCCGACGTAAACCACATCGGGTGTTTGTATCCATTTGGGCTCTTCCGTACGCTCTTCCGTACGCTCTTCCGCACTCAGAGGGGTTACCGTCAAAATCAGTAATGCCGCGGTTATGACACATTGCCTGGTGTACCGTACGTATTGATGCATGATGTTCCTTTATTGAATCTAGGGTGTATTTAAAAAAAATTAACGAAAAATGGCCAGCGAAGGGAATCTCGCAATAATGCCTCCAACGGCACAATCGCTCAAATGGCAGCCTTCCGCGTAAACAATGCGCAGGTTCGGCATGGACAGGAAATGTGAGAGATCATAGTCTTGAATGCTGCAATTCCCTATATTCAGCTCGTTGAGCCGGGCCATTCCTTTGAGCTCGCCAATACCGGAGCCGGTAATCTGAGTATCCGCCAGCGCAAGGACCTCCAGGTTCTTAAAGCGCGCGATCTGGGCCATATCCTCATCCGTTATGGGATCTCCGCTCAGGTTCAGAACCTTAAGCGAATCGACGGTATTAAGATGTTTGAGAAATCTTCCATCAATTTGTGTGCGTTGAAGCGACAGGGCTTCAAGCTGTTTCAGATTGGAGATCCATGCTAATTCTTCTCCCTCCAGGCTTATGTCGTGTATGTATAACCGTTTCAGCGCGCTGCATTTCCCCAGGTGCTTCATCCCGTCCTGAGTGAGGACGCTGTTGCCGATCTCCAGCCATTCCAGTTTAGGCAGGTGCGGGAGAAGACGCATCGATTCGTCTTTTAATTCGCCCTTCTTGGCCTCTATCCAGCGTACATCCCCTTTGGGATCCTTTTGGAGCGGAACACCCAATTCCGCAAGTTTTCTGACTGCTTGAGCAATATCTTCATGACTTATGTTCGATGCGAAATCGGCGCTGTGTACTTTCGAAACGGCGGTACACAAAAATAGCACCGTAAGGACTGCCGTCAGTGCCGATCTTTTAAGATTCAAACTCATGAAAACCTCCTGCATTCCTATCCTATATTCTATTGCCTGTTCCAGCCAATGAACAATGTGTACCGACTGAGATACGCAGCGTTCCTTGAGTCTTCTATCCTTTTCTTACAACTTTATCAACACCTGCCGGCATTTTTCATATGTTTTTACTTCGCCCAAACGGCAAATAGACTTCCCACGGGTCTCCCAATAGAGCCTCTTTACGTCTCGCTCAGACTGAGACGTTTTATTTTACGAACCGCGGGATATATGGATTTTGGAGAGGCATCGACCGGTCGGAATTCTTCTTTGGCCATGAGATTGAGTTCATATCTCTAATTTCGTAATTATGCAGGACCGACATAACACGCATAATTGGAACAAAAAATAAGTCAGCAATGTCTGAATATACTCTTTTGATATTGTATGGATAATACTTATGATATTGATTTCATTATTGATATTGACATATTAGTCATCTTGCCCTTAAATAATGAAATATCAAAACATAGCATCTTACCGTCAAAATGTCGTAACTACATAATATATATGTTCTGCGAGGGAAGAGATGAAAGCCGAAAAAATAAATATCTTAGAGAAGTTTCAAAAATTACCTGCAGGCGATTACGCAGTCGGTTTGATCGCCGAAATGAACGACTATGAATTTAAGATCGTGAAATTCAAGGGTGACTTCGTTTGGCATTCACACCCCGAAACAGACGAAACATTCATTATCCTGGAAGGCGAACTTATAATGAATTTTAAAGATAGAAAAGTACAAGTTCGTGCAGGGGAGATGATTGTCGTAGCAAAGGGAGTCGAGCATAAACCATCTTCTGTAGATGGATACAAAGCCCTGCTCATTGAACCAGAGGGAGTGCCAAATACTGGCAATGTTAAAAACGAGATCACAATTAAAAAGGTTGAACGGATTTAAAAACCGCGCAGAACAAGCGGCTGTAACAGACCGCGGATAGACCGCCGCGGCTGCTAAGCCGCGTCGTTGGGCTTTTAAAAAACGTATGAAATATTTAACAACAAAAACAAAAGGATATTACTATGTATGCAGTAGCCATAAATGGAAGCCCACGAAAGGGTGGAAATACCGAATTACTTCTAAAAGAAGTCATCAGTGAACTAAATGATTCCGGGTGGGAAACAGAGCTTGTAAAAGTTGGCGGAACATCAATTCATGGTTGTTTGGCATGTGGAAAGTGTTTTGAGAATAAAGATAATCAGTGTGCGAATAAAGAGGATATTTTTAACGATATCTTTTCAAAAATGCTGAGAGCTGATGCCATGATTTTGGGTTCTCCAACATATTTCGCAGCAATATCCGCTGATTTAAAAGCTTTGACTGAAAGGGCTGGATTTGTTGCTTTTGCCAACAACAATGCCTTTGCTGGCAAAATAGGAGTAGCGGTGGTCGCGGTAAGACGGGGCGGAGCTACTCACGCCTTTGATACCATCAACCATATGTTCCAAATATCAAGAATGATTATTCCCGGCTCAACCTATTGGAATATGGGCTTCGGCTTGGACAAAGGAGAAGTTCTTGAGGATAAAGAAGCTTTGGCTAATATGCGTCACATTGGAAAATGCATTGACTGGCTTGGTAATGCCATAAAAGCCAATATTGCCAACTATCCAAAGGAATAGATTCTTATCTGTGCCTATTAAAACATAAAAAGCGTAACCTATTGGTCAACCGGACAGCAGAGGCTTCCGCTGTACTCCATCCCCTGCTGCCACTTACCTCTTCGTTAGCTCCTCCCAAGAACTCCTAAGAAAAAGTGATTCCATCTAAATATACTAACGCAACTTAGTACTTTCCACACCACCAGATTATAAATTTATTTTTTTATTTTTTACTTGACATATTGCCAAAATGTTATATATTTCTAACATAAGAAATAGGAGGTCATATCATGGGAATAAAGTCCAATCTAATGTTTACGATTATTATCGGTGTTCTCTTTTCCATAGTGATTATAGTATTTGCTACTTTGCAAATAATCAGTACTAAGATTGCTATTATAGTTCTTGTTAATATGGTGATTATATTTGTAACGATGGGCCTTCTATCAAAAGTAAGACCAAAGCCGGATGAGAGAACCAAGCGACTGGATAAACGCGCCACTTCTTGGTCTTATACTTTTACCTTTTGCCTACTTTGTGTGTTAATAATACTTGATAATTATACATCAATTACATTGAGCAAAAATAGTTTTGCCGGTATCCTTCTATTTTTTATGATCTACTCAAATTTAATAATCAGGTTTTTCTTTAGGAAAAGGAGTGACGTTTCAGATTGATAACAAAAATTAAAGAATTCCGCATAGCTCAAGGATTTTCACAAGAAAAGCTGGCTACTCTTGTAGAGGTTAGAAGGGAAACCATGGTATTTCTGGAAAAAGGCAAGTACAATCCCTCACTACGACTCGCCTACAGAACAGCCAAAGTGCTTAAAACGACCATTGATGAATTGTTTTCGTTTGATGATGAAGAATGGACTGAAGACTTAAATCGTGATAAGTAATCAGATATGCTAAAAATCGAAAGAAGCTAATATGCTGCTGCGCTCCCTACACCAGCGACGTTAGATGGCAAAATATAATGGGGTCAAGTCTACTCTTGACTCATGTTAATTCGTTCACTGTGTAAAAAGCATAAATTGATCTGGAAAAAATGGACATTAAATAGATGTTTTGATGAAAATCCTGTTATTATACTTGAAAAGAGTAAAGAGTAGACTTAACCCCATTACACAGCTATGGGAATTCAGAATATTGCTTCTATAATTTTCTTATTTTCAAATAAAATATTCCCTGTGTTCCATTTTTAATATATTATCAATTCGTTTTATTTTTGTTATTTATAAAAACAATGTGTCTCTGGTACAAAAATATTTTAGCGAGTAAATTTTTAACCCGTCGCTTTACTCGGAATTGTGTTCTACCTTGCTCTACACAAACCGGTAAGCTTTTCGTTCAACACAAAGAATAAGAAAGGGGGAAAGGATGATGCGTATCAGAAAAGTGTTTATATTTATTGTAGTTGGAGTATTTGCTCTATTGTCTTTGAGTTGTGCCCAGCCGGCTGTTCAAAAACAACCTGCTCAGGATGTTCCCAAACAACTTGCTGAAGAATTATTGCTTCTGACGGAGACTGACAAAACCCTTGAAAGTACCTTTGAGATGGTGAAACAGCTGCAAATGGATCAATTAAAAAAAATTCCACTGCCAAAGGAATTGTCCGAGGAAGACGCAGAAAAGATTGCCTCTATGCAAGAGAAAATCATAGATATTATTAGTGAGGAGATGGGATGGGATAAGATCAAGGAAAATATTATAGATATTTATGTAGATGTGTTTACCAAAGAAGAATTAGAGGGCATTATTGCGTTTTATAAAACGCCTGTTGGACAGAAGCTTATCAAGAAACAGCCTGAGCTGATGCAAAAATCGATGCAGATTGCCCAAAAACAACTGACTACGATAATGCCCAAGGTACAGAAAGCAATAAAAGACATGCAAGAAACTCTTAAGGACTCAGCAGGAAAATCTCAATAATAAGAGTGTGTAACAAATCACTGCACCCGCCAAAAAACGCCAGCTTTTTGGCGGGTGAGTTCTAGCGTTATACACAAATCAGGATTTTCATTTGTTTATTCTTAGGGAGCCGAGTCATGAAGAGGAATATTTATGTTATTATCCTTTTTGTGCCATTTTTTTTAGGGACATCATTTGTTAGTGGGAAAGAACTGGAAGATCCATACCTCTGGCTGGAAGAAATTGAAGGGGAAAAGGCTCTTAAATGGGTAAATTCCCACAATAACACTACGACGACAATACTGAAAAAACATCCTGAGTTTAAGGAAATTAACAAAACAATACTTGAGATACTCAATTCCAAAGACCGTATTGCCTATCCATCAATTAAAGGAGATTACGTTTACAACTTCTGGCAGGATGACACAAACGAACGAGGTATATGGCGCAGGACCAGATTGACGAAGTATATTAAAAACGCCCCAGAATGGGAGACAATACTTGATCTTGATGTTCTCAGCAAAGAAGAAGGAGAGAGATGGGCTTTTAAAGGTGCGACTTTTTTATATCCGGAATTTGATATATGCATGTTAAATCTTTCTCGTGGGGGAAGTGACGCGGTTGAAATTCGTGAATTTGATCTTCGCAAAAAGGAATTTGTTGAAAATGGCTTTTATCTATCTGAAGCAAAAGGAAATGTTTCATGGATAGATAGAAATACATTAATTGTATCCACGAATTTTGGAGAAGGGACAACAACGAATTCCGGTTATCCCCGAATTACAAAAATCTGGAAACGCGGCACATCATTGAGAGAAGCAAAAACACTTTTTAAAGGCGAAGAAACAGACGTCGGTATTTTTGGATTTGCAGACAATACACCGGAAAGACAATATATAGTAGTTGGTCGTTCCATTACCTTTTATACTTCAAATCAATTTGTTTTAGAAGATGACAAACTAGTCAAATTAGATATTCCTGAGGATGCTCAATTCCACGGCTTTTTTAAAAACCACTTACTGGTAGAGTTGAAATCAGATTGGAACATTAATGAAAAGACATATAACCAGGGTTCCCTTATCAGTATTGAATATAATAAATTCTTAAAGGGCGATCGTAATTTTAAGGTCATTTTTGAACCGGATATACTTTCCAGTCTGGTTGAAATTTCAAGGACTAGAGACTATTTGCTTATTAATAAACTTACAAATGTCAGCAGCGAATTATTCAAATATTTTTTGAAAGATGGCAAATGGAAATCTGAGAAAGTAAATATCCAAGATTGCGGAACTATTTCTATAATTTCGACTGATGACTTTTCTGATAAGTATTTTATTAGTTATCAAAATTTTCTAACACCAAGTTCTCTTTACTTTGCACATGATAACGATCAAAAGATGATAAAAATAAAAAGCCTGCCTCATTTTTTTGACTGCAACAAATTTGAAGTAAAACAATTCGAAACTAAATCGAAAGACAATACTCAAATTCCATATTTTGTGATTCTTTCAAAAAAAACCAAATTTAATGGGTCAAATCCAACTTTGTTATATGCATACGGCGGTTTTGAAATCTCAATGCAACCTGGATATATCCCGATAATTGGTTCGTCATGGTTAGAAAAAGGTGGAATTTATGTCCTGGCTAATATTCGTGGTGGTGGAGAATTCGGTCCAAAATGGCATAGATCTGCTTTGAAGGAAAACAGGCAAACGGCTTATGACGATTTTATTGCTGTTTCTGAAGATTTGATTAAAAGAAAAATAACTTCCCCTAAACATCTGGGGATTATGGGAGGTAGCAATGGCGGGCTTTTGGTTGGCGTAGCCTTCACACAAAGACCCGATTTATATAACGCGGTTGTATGTTCAGCTCCTCTTCTGGATATGAAACGATACAACAAATTACTTGCGGGAGCGAGTTGGATGGCTGAATATGGAAATCCTGATATTCCAGACGAGTGGGAATATATAAAACAATATTCTCCTTTTCATAATGTATTGGCTACTAAAAAATATCCGAAAGTATTTTTTACTACAACTACTCGTGATGATCGAGTACACCCAGGGCATGCTCGAAAAATGGTTGCAAAAATGGAAGATCAAGGTCACGAATTATTTTACTTCGAAAATACTGAAGGCGGGCATGGTGCGGGAGTGACAAACGTACAAAGAGCATTTATGATGAGTCTTGAATTCACATATTTACTAAAAAGGTTAAGATAATCATAGATTTGAAATATCTATTTAATTATAGAAAGAGCCCAGCGGAATTGCACCTTGGTCATTGATAATTGGCTGATACTAAAGTAGCATCAGCTATTATGAAATGTCCTCGCTGCGGCAGTGAAAAATTAAAAGGAAGACTCTTGGAGTTTTTCTGTTTAGGTGTTCCCATGCCCTAGTCAAAAAGAACAAGGAATGCCATTGATAAATAATCTACTACCAGGTATGCCCTAATTACCTTTATCTATAAGGATAAAAGATGAATCTTTTGATCTTGGGTTCGGGAACAGGGATACCGCTGTCTTACCGGGCATCACCTTCTCTGGCCCTATTTACCGGGCATAACCTGGTACTTTTCGACATCGGCCCGGGTGCTATCAGACAACTGAAGAGGGCAGGCGTAAACCATGATAGGATAGACCATATTGTTATAACCCATTTTCATCCGGATCATACCGCCGATCTAATACATTTCCTTTTTGCAACCCGAAATCCGAAGGTCCTGCAAAGCAGAGACCCTTTTGTTATCACAGGTCCGGAGGGGCTTGAAAAATTTCTTGCAGGACTCCGAAACGTCTATGAAAAATGGCTGGATATACCCGGCGAACTAATAACAATAGAGGAACTGAATACCAAGGGACCGGATAGAAGATCCTACCCAAATTACGACATCCTTTCCACTCCCGTCAAACACGCTCCCGGCAGTCTCGCCTATCGTGTGCATGGCAAAAAGGGTGAAAGCTTCGTCTATTCGGGTGATACAGAATACTGTAACGAGATTGTGGACCTAGCAAAGGGTTGCGATCTCCTGATACTCGAATGTTCATTTCCGGAAGGAAAACCGGTGGAAGGACATCTCACACCTTTGCTCGCAGGTAAAATCGCCACTCTGGCGGGCGTAAAAAGGCTATTGCTCGTTCATTTTTATCCTGAGGTACTGGCAACGGACATATCCAGGGACTGTCGCAGGGCCTACAAAGGGGAACTTATTCTAGGAAGAGACATGCTCCGCATCATGGTCTGAGGAGCATGTCTCGGAAATGTTTTTCCATAAATCCGGATATTGATATACGCCTCCCGCGGTTGGCCATACCTCCAGAGGAGGGCGAAGGCTAATCGATAACTTCATATGCCATTATCTCCGATGTCTTGCCTTTCACACGCTTTGCCCCCAGTTTATTAATGTTAAATTTCTCCTTAACATGCTTGAATGTCTCTTCTCCTATCAGTATCTGATTGGGCTGGGCTATTGATTCCAGTCTGGAAGCAATGTTAACTGCGTCGCCTATAACAGTATAATCCATTCTCTTTGGGGAGCCCATATTCCCTGCTACCACGCGACCGGTATTAATACCTATGCGGACATTAAACCTCTTTCCAGGTTCCATCTCGCCCATCATGGCGGTCAAATCTTGTCTCATCTGCAGGGCGGCCAGGATCGCCCTTTCGGCGTCCCCTTCTTTCTCAATGGGAGCGCCAAATACCGCCATGAGTGAATCCCCGATATATTTATCAAGTGTCCCCTCATAATCGAAAATTATATCGGTCATCCTGGAAAAAAACTGATTCAGGATCATATTGATTTCCCGCGGCGGCATTCTCTCGGAAAGATGCGTAAACCCTATGATATCGGTAAAGAGGATAGTGGCGGTGAGGTCTTTAGGCTCCATAATGTCGTCCTTTGTTTCCTGACCGCCTTTCAGAATCATCTCTATAACCTGAGGAGAATGAAATCTCTCCAGCCGGCTTCTCATCCTCTCTTCTTCTTTGATCTGTTCGTTAAGACTTGCTTGTTCTATTATCATGGCCATCTGGCTGCTTATGGTCTGGAGAAGCTGGAGGTCCTCCTGATTGAAATGATTATCCAGCCTTGTACTCTCCAGCTGAATGACGCCGATAATATCATCCTTTTTCCACAACGGCACGCATATAGCGGATCTGATCTGCCGGATAAAAAGGCTTTCCCCGTGATTCAAGCGAGAATCTTTCATGGCGTTGGATGTCAGAAGAGACACCTTATCCTTAATTACCTTGTTAACTATAGTCCGGCTTGCCCTCAATTTCCCCCTCTTCTTCGTCCGGTCGTCTTTGTATTTCACTACAACCGGAATAAGCTCATCTTTATCCTTGTCTCCGGTTAATATAAGGAACCCGTAATCTGCGTCTATAATCATAAAGATAAGATCCATTATCTTACTGAGTAGCTCGTAAAAATTACCAAAGGAATTCAATTGTCTGCTTATTTCGTAAAGGACAAAAAGTACCTTGTTACTTCTCTCCAGACTTGTGAAATCTTCTTCAAATCTTTGCGCTTCTTCGATAGAGACAGCCGGACTATCCGACCTCCTGGGACTTTTTAACAGCAGTTCGCCTGAGTCCTTGAAACCCACTTGAGAGCTGCTTCTAACAATCTTTTGATCATCCTTTTCATCATCGGACTCAGGTAGAATTACTACGGAATCCGTAACGGATGGTTTTTGCTCCTCCTTTGTTAGAAATGTCAATTTTATGGGCCCTATTTTAACAAGGTCATCATGTTGCAACGTGGTGGACTGTATTAATTCGCCATTAACCTTCGTGCCGTTGAAACTTCCCAAATCAACTAACGTGTAATCATCATCACCTCTTTTGACCTTAGCATGATTGCGGGATACGGTGCTGTCATCAAGGACTATATCATTGTCCTTACCACGCCCTATAGTAATTTCATCCTTTAAGATGTTGTAATTATATCTCCTGCCGTCTCTATTCGTTATATTCATTATGGGCATGTCAAATCCCCTTTTTTAAACAGGAAAATAGTATATACCTCTGATAAACATGCAAGAACCATTGATAATATTAAAAGGGACATGCTTATATTATTGTTAAAAGCGACACCTAATGCTTATCAAAGGATAATAAAACGACTGTGATATTATCCAAACCTCCTGCAAGGTTCGCCTGCAAAACCAATGAGAATCCCATCTTATAAAGGGACCGGTCTTTAATGGATGTTATGATCTCCAATATCTTATAATCATCAAGCATGACATACAAACCGTCCGAACAAATCAGGTATACATCTTGCGGAACTATTTCGGCTACGGAAACATCAATCTCCCAACTGCTCTTTAGATGTCCCAGAGCACTTGTCAATATATGCTTCTTTGGATGCCTTCGGGCTTCCTCCCTGCTAAGCAACCCGTCTCTCTCCCCTTCACCTACCAGGGAATGATCCTTGGTCATCTGCTCTATTTTTCCATCTCTTATCCTATACAAACGGCTATCGCCCACATTAACAAATATAAGGTTTTCTTCTTCTATAACAGCACCCAGAAGAGTAGTTCCCATACCTTTCATGGACAAATTATCCTTGCTGAGTTCTTGTATCCTGTGATTCCCGAAAAAAGTCGCAGCCAAAAGCCGGTTTTGCTCTAAACTCAAATCCTTTCTATGTTCGATAGGCCACACCATTTTGGGGTTTTTCCGTGAGTTTATGACGAATTCTTCCACACTGCTGACGGCCAGTTTACTCGCTACCTCGCCATAGGCCTGTCCACCCATCCCATCGGCCACAAGAAAAATCCCATCATCCTTATTGCAGAGAAAACTATCCTCGTTGTGCTCGCGGGTCCTACCGGGGTCTGAAAATCCAAATGCATCAAAGTCCATAAATCACAGCTCCGGGATCAACAATCTGATAGAGATAGATATGAACTCATTACTCCTGGAGAGCTATATCAATAATATCCATAATATATATATTTAATTTAGCGGAGTCGATGAACTATGCTGCCAACCTCACTCCACTGTTGATGATATTACAGGGAGAGGGAGTATAGAAGTTTACCATAACCAGTTCCCTTCTTTATCCCATCGACTGTTCACTCTCACCTCAAGCTTGGATAACACATGATGAAATAGAAAACGCCTATTTCCTTTGAAATAACCGAGCTCCTGATCATACTTGTGGGGTTTATAGCCTTTAGCCAGGGCTTCTGAAAGGGTCATAGTCTTGGCTGTTTTGCCTTCTACACAAATATAGTCAAAGTGGATGGAGTGGTATAATTTATCTTCAAGAGTAACCACGATAACCGCGTTGCTTGGCATTGTTTCCTCGACAGTTATGTAGATGCTCAGGAACATGCTTACAACAATAACGCTCATTACAATAATAATAATCTTTTTATGTTTTTTCCCCATTACCCAAGCTCCTGCAAAGACCAGGTAGAATTAAAAAAAGACAACAACCTACCCTCCAATATCCGCCGATTTCAGGAATATAATCCAGAGAAACATGGCATAACAGATTCATATATACTCTGAACCAAGAAGTCAATCACTAGCATTTCCAATCCTCAGCCAGGCATCATATGACCTTGTTGGTGAGGACTCATTTTTCAATTCTTTTTGCGGTCATCCTTTACCGGGTACGGGAGCTTAAAAAACTGTACTCCCTCCTCCCTTAGCAGGTTTTCTTCAGATTCGGTTGCCGTCCCCCTTATATTTTTCTCTTCAGCCACACCGTAATGTATCTTCAAGGCCTCTTTAGTAAAATTTGGACCCAGATCATCAAATTCTTTATTGATATAATCTAACATCTGCTTTGCGAGCCTCTTATAATCTAGTGGTGGGTTGTCTCCTCCTTGCTCCATTACCGGTCCGGAGACAGTTTTAACGGCAACGGGAGACAATACTCTTGTTATATTCATGTCACCGCAATAAGGGCAACTGATCATGTCTTTTGCGTTCTGTTCTTCAAAGGATTGTATATTATCAAACCATCCCTCAAAAATATGGCCTCGTGAACACCTTAAGTCAAACGCTATCATATACTCCCTCAAAAAATTGCTTGGTACCACAGGGAAACCCAGCGGCTTTCCCATGAAATTACCTGCATCTTATATCATTCTCCTGCATGAATATCACGTCCATCCTGACACTATATCCTGATATCCCTCAATTAGTCCTTGTACTCCCTTGTTCTAAAATCCTGAGTGCGGTTACACCCTTCGACCGACAGCTGGCCTTGTCGAATCAGGTTAGGATTCCTATTCTATTTCGGTCAGCAGATCGGTATTTTCATACATATCCTTCCGTAAGAGATCCGACAGAATCGAATAGACATTGCCGGGGGTACCGGTACCGATTGACTCACCCTCAAAATTAACCACTGGAAGTATATTTATGGATGTTCCCATAAGCATAACTTCTGAGGAAAAGCGGATGTCTGCAGGTGATATGTTTTCAAAACGAACCCCCTTTATAATCTTATCTTTTACCAGAGTATCCGCCAGATCCATAACACGCATTACAGTCGTCCCTGCAAGGGTATTTTCAAGCGGGGGGACCTTAACGTAACCATCCTTCGACACAATACCGATATTTTCCGTAGATCCTTCACCGACAAAGCCATCATCATCAATATTAACCGAATATTTGTACCCCCCATTGATTGCTTCCATCTTCATCAACACGTTGGGAAGGTAATTGCACGATTTTATTGAAGCAAACAATGATTTTTTCGCTGGCACCTTGCTTAATGCTAAAGCAATACCTTCTCTATAATCCACGTCAGGCACTTTATTATAACCTACTATGATGATGTATAACTGACTTGCAGTACATTCAAAGGGATTTGTGGAAAATCCTCCGGGCCCCCTTGAAATTATTATTCTTATAATACATTCTTTCTCGCCCCCTATCAGGACAAGCCTTTTTATAATATCCCTGATCTGGTCATACTCCCGGGGGAACTTGAGGGAAATAGCGCTGGCAGAGGATTCCAGCCTTTTAAGATGTGCTTCCATCTGATATATTTTGCCGTTTACACACCTTATTACGTCGAAAACCCCGTCACCTCGGTGAACTAGATGGTCATCAGCGGGGACCAGCATGAGAGCTGGATCCGTAACAACCCCATCCAGCCAGCTGGAATACATCGCTAGATAATTAGCCTGCCACGGTCTTTTTTCAGGCCCCAGGCTGGGGAAAAAATTCCCCCTCTTAATGAGTTTAAGGTTAACTGTCATTCCGTACAATATATTTCAGCTTTTTTCGGCCGGCTTATGGCAAAAAGGCCTTTGTTAAGAATCCCTTATATATTAAAGGTAAACAAAATAACCTGAAAAATCAATTATATTTTACTCAGGTGCACAGACTTGTTCTTCCGGGGCAGAGCCTCCTAAAAAGTATAAGCGGGCTAACGGATGTCCGTGAATGCTTGGCGCTTGCCAACAATCCACAAAATAAGGTATATTTTCTCAGTTACAATAGTCGATCAAACGTATGCCCTCCGGGCTCGGGATTTACTTTTCCTGATAAACACAAGAGAGGTCTCAGAGATGAAAGAACACCAGTATATTGTTGATGAACTCACCCTAAAAGACACATGGAGGATGTTTGTTATTCTTTCCGAATTTGTGGAAGGCTTTGAAACCATGCCAGAGGTATACCCCGCTGTTACTTTTTTTGGTTCAGCCCGAACACGCCCCAATAGCCCTGTCTATAAAATGACTGAAAAACTGGCACAACTGCTGGTAAAAAACGGATTCAATATTGTTTCCGGCGGGGGGCCCGGGGTTATGGAAGCAGCAAATAAGGGAGCTGTTAAGGCAGGAGGCAAATCGGTGGGGCTTCATATTCATCTGCCCCGCGAGCAAGAACCCAACAAATACGCCAATATCAGACTCGACTTCAAATATTTTTTCATAAGAAAAGTCATGTTTGTTAAATACGCTGTGGCTTATATCATAATGCCGGGCGGATTTGGGACCCTTGATGAGTTGTTCGAAGCCTTGACACTGATTCAAACCAGCAGGATAAAATCCTTTCCCGTCATTATGATAGGCTCGGAATACTGGAAGGGGCTTCTCGATTGGATGAAAGGCACCCTGTTAAAAGAGAAGTCAATATCAAAAGCAGACCTTAATATATTTCATCTTACTGATGATCCGGAGGAAGCCGTGGCTATCATAAAGAGGAGGATAATAATCTGATTTTAGATAAGCAAGAACAGGAGCAGCTGAGACGGAATGCCATGGATTTTGGTATAGATTTATCACAGCATCAACTGTCTCTTCTGGAGACGTTCATGGCAGAACTGCTTGATTGGAACCAAGGTATAAACCTCATAGGGCTGTCCGATCGAAATAGGATAATCAATGAACTCTTGCTCGATTCCCTCATCCCGCTTACTTTCATCCCGGAGATCGGCAAATTACTTGATGTGGGTTCAGGTGCCGGATTTCCAGGGATTGTGATAAAGATCTGTCGCCCCCGCCTCAAGACTGTTCTTCTGGAGGCCAATCATAAAAAAACAGGCTTCTTAAAACAGGTAGTCCGTCTACTTGAATTGAACGATATTGAGGTTATCAACGGACGCATAGAAAGGAACGGGTTTAAGCTATATCCGGACGGCTATAATATTATTACGGCCCGCGCCCTGGCCCCTATTGAGCGTATCATAGAATGGTGTTCACCATTTTTATGTAGTGAGGGGATAATGATAGGTTTTTTAGGCAACGAGGCAGAAATATCGCTTGCAGAGAGCAGATACGCGATGGAAGACAACTCTCTTATGGTGGATCGGTTAATACCTTATTCTCTGCCCGGCATGAGGTCCGGCAGAACCTTGGCCGTGTTAAAAAAACAGCCCTCATCTCCTCTATAAGACAAGAAGGCCGCAAAAAGATTGTAGGCCTGAACATAGTGAAATTATCGGGGTCTGAAGATTGTCGAATGACCCTCTCAGACCCTGATCTGGAATGAAGTCTAGTCCTTCTGGTATTTGAATGAAACATTAATTCTTGCTCTATAGTTCTTTACCTTTCCGTTCTCAATGGTGAGATCCATTTTAGTTACTTCCGCGATTCGCAGATCCTTAACGCTCTCTCCTGCTGTTTCAATGGCGGTTTTAGCTGCTTCCTCCCATGACGTATCGCTTGTTCCAACCAATTCAATAATCTTATATGTGCTCCCAGCCATATCTTCCCTCCTTATAAGTTATAAGGTTTACGATTGCGCTCTTCAGAAAAATATTTTCACCTCCTTTCAATCAAAATTTTTTGAAAACTCCTTTTATATTAATAAAAAATATTTTTTTTATCAAATCAATATTAACTATAAATATAAATGTCTGATTATAAAATATGACAATTTGGATTAACCATTACCTATGCCTTAGCTTTAGAAATCAATACACAATCTTTGAAATGCCTAAGAGTCAATACTGATAAGGGTTTCGTAATTACGAACATAATATGAATCAGGCCTGATTTTATGTGTGACATATACTTCCCGAGATTAGAGTCCATGATTTTTAACGTTTAGATACTTACCATGATTTATAATTAAACTGTCCTTGAAGGATTATATTTACTTGACTTTTTATAATTTATCTAATATATATATGAATCAACAACCATAACATATTAACTTAACAGAAAGGAGATACTATGGCTACTGCTAATCAAATTAAGTACAGAATGGGGCAGGCAAAGAAAAAATTGACAAAATTGAACAAAGAAGTCACATCTGCCAAAGCCAACATTAAAAAATTAGAAGCAGCACTAAAAAAGGCTAAGGTTGCCCCAAAGGCAAAACCGAAGAAGAAAGCGAAAGCTAAAAAGAAAAAGACAGCTTCAAGAAAAAAGAAGAGATAAATTGCCTAAAGAGAAGTAACGGTTTATCTGTTTCTGCCCGTAATTAGTTACGGGCAAGAGGAGGGGGTGGTATACTGATCAACAAAATCAGTAAACAAACCCCCATTTCTTTAGTTGATTGAACATTTTCCATCTGTGGCTGCCGGGCCAGAAATAACGTTTGCAGGAAGGACAGAAATGTAATTCCTTTATATTCTGATGAAGGATATAGTCCGGTATACTTTTGCTGGCATCATCAAAAGAAGCCTCTTGTAAAGGAGTGTTGCACAGTAAACACCGGGTGAACCATCTTTTTTTTATGTCCCCAGCAAGATATCCTCGGGCTCTTATCTCTTCCAATTGCAGGGGTACTTTATCCGAGAGGATAAGCAGAGAATGGGGATACATTTGGATAAGGGGGTAGTGTCTCGAAAGAAGCAGGCGTCCTTCGTTGACTAGCTGTCTGATAGTTTCATCTTCATATACTGGCTGGTAATGGGTATCAAAGCCCATTACCCTTAGCCATTTAGCAAGCTTGCCTAACATTGCATCAGCTAGAAACCTGGCCTCAGGGGGTGGCATAATACCTTCGCCTCCTGTCTATCTCCAATTGTAATATGGGCCGTGTGACGCGAAGGGACAATTCATATGTCCCGGCGTTCTTCATACCAGTCCTGACCACTGAGTCACTTATGACCCAGCCGGTAGATTCAAGCACATTGACTATATTTAATGGTTATTATAGACTATTTTCCATTCATAATCCCGAAAAATTATGGATTATCCGGCAAATAAGTAAACTTAATGATACCATATAGCAAGATTGGTGATGTTTGGCCCATGGGCCAAACCAAGTATTTATATAAAGTCCTTTCCCTACTCATTAACCGGATGAACCAGAATTATGGCATTTGGTCCTTCCCCCTTAACCAGGAGAGGGTTGCCGATAATTTTAAGATTATTCCAATATCTTAACGGAGAAATACCACGTGGACAAAATAAGAATTGAGGGTGGTGTCTCTCTCAGGGGCAATGTAAGGCTCAGCGGTGCTAAGAATGCCGCTCTTCCGGTAATAGCCTCCTGCCTCCTCACAGGGGGATGGCACCGAATTCGCAATATCCCTTCCCTCAAAGATATCACCACAATAGAAACTATTATGTCCGGTATAGGGGTAGACTTCCGGAAAGACAATGACATTCTGAGCATAAACTCCGACAATATAAACGAGTGTGAGGCGCCATATGACCTTGTAAAAACCATGAGGGCTTCTATACTGCTTTTGGGCCCCCTTCTGGCCCGTACAGGCAAAGCCAAGATATCCATGCCCGGCGGATGCGCCATAGGTGCCAGGCCGGTTAATCTCCATCTCAAGGCCCTGGTATCCATGGGGGTAGATATGTCTCTGGATCACGGATACATAAATGCCAAAACGGATCGTCTGAAAGGCGCCGATATCTTTTTCGACATTCCCTCGGTGACAGGTACGGAAAATATTATGATGGCGGCTGTAAAGGCGGAAGGACCGACTATCCTAAAAAACGCGGCTAAAGAGCCGGAAATAACCGATCTAGCCTGTATGCTCAGGAGCATGGGCGCCCGGATACAAGGGGATGGAACGGACACCATTGTAATTAACGGTGTGGAGGACTTGACACCTGCCGAGCATGATATCATCCCTGACAGGATAGAAGCCGGAACCTTTATGATAGCTTCCGCAATGACCAAAGGCGAGATAAAAATATTCGGCTGTCGTCCCGACCATCTGTCTGCTGTTATTGAAAAGCTGAGATCAGTTGGAGCGGATATAGAAATAACCGACAATTGTCTGTTCGTAAAGGGGCCGGAGATAATAAAAAGTGCTGATATAAAGACTATGCCCTTTCCAGGGTTTCCCACCGATCTCCAGGCCCAGTTCATGACACTTATGTGTATAGCCAGAGGTTCAAGCGTGATAGAAGAAACAATATTCGAAAACAGGTTTATACACGTCAGCGAATTAAAGAGAATGGGAGCGGATATCACCATAAACGGCAACCAGGCCCTTGTGCGGGGCAAGGACAGGCTGCTGGCAGCCCCCGTTATGGCCACGGATCTTCGCGCCAGTGCCAGCCTTATCCTGGCCGGACTTGTAGCCCAGGGCGGCAGGACGGAAGTAAATCGGATATATCATCTGGACAGGGGATACGAGGCACTGGAAAGAAAATTTCAAGGCCTGGGCGCCAGGGTCTGGAGAGAAAAAGCCTGAGATGTCTCACCGTCCATTAATTCCGGCGCTTCTCTCTCTTTCAGCCGGAATATTGATGGGCAGAATCACCCTCCCGTATTATCAAACCCTGATATTCCCCCTCTTTATCTTAATAGCCCTGTCTTCGATAACCTCCCTTATGGTCTCATCTATATTCAGGCGTTATCTTTTTCTTACCATATTCTTCCTCCTAGGCCTTCTGCTGATCTTGAACACTAAAGGTCATTCAGACCTGTTACAGCTTGCGCAGCAACGCGAGAAAGTCGTGCTGGAGGGAACGGTACTGAGTCCATCAAGGATTACCCGTGATACTATAACCAGACTGGAGGTGAAGGTCAGGAGTGTGTTGGCTGAACACAGGGTAAAAACAATAGATGAAAAGGTCTCCGTGACCGTATACGGGGATCCCGTCTATTTCCTGCCGGGACAGAGGATACGTTTTCCCGCAACCTTACGCACCTTTAACAATTTCAATAATCCGGGTCGTTATAACTATAAACTGGCGATGGAACTGAAGGATTTTTCGTGCAGTGCTTCGGTCTCCGACGGAAGATATATAGTTCCCGTGGGAAAGGGTTCTCTGGGTTTCCCTCTGGACATGATTGAAAAAGTACGCAGACCCATAAGGGATTTTCTGGTCCGGAACCTCTCAGAACCGAACCAAAGCCTCTACAGCGCACTTATCCTGGGTGAAAGACAGGGTATAGACTCTGAACTCCGGGAACCTTTTAATATAACCGGGCTTGGACATATCCTCGCTGTTTCCGGGTTACATATAGGACTTATTGCCTGGTTATCTTTCTCGTTGTTCAGGTGGCTTATGTCCCTTTCCTACAGACTGACCCTATGGATCGATATCCGAAAAGCGGCAGCCGTTATGACCTGCTTCCCGGTAATCGCTTATGCGTGTATGGCGGGTTTTCAGGTTTCGACCCAGAGGGCCATGATAATGGTCCTTATCTACCTCCTTTCAATAATAATCGGACGTGAAAAGGAGACATGGTCCACCCTCGCATTTGCCGCCTTTATGGTCCTCGTCATCGATCCAGACGCGATCTTCAGCATCTCCTTTCAATTATCCTTTGTCGCGGTCATAGGGATATTGTGGTTTGTCCCCGGCATCATTAAGAGGATGCCCAATCCTTTTGCGTCATCAGGACGACAAAACATCCTAAGCCGCATATATGTATATGTTTCAGGACTAATTGTGGTAACCCTTTGCGCCGTGGTTTTCCTTATTCCCTTCACAACCTTCTATTTCCACAGGATATCCCTTGTGACTATTCCGGCCAATCTGATGACCGTTCCCCTGCTAGGGCTGTGGATACTGCCCCTGGGACTTCTTTCATCCCTCACCCTGTATGTCTCACCCTTGCTTGCTGAATTTATGATTGAGCTGGGCTCATGGGGCCTGGCCGGAATGATAAAGATCATTCAGTTTTGGTCCAATCTCGACTGGGCATCTTTCTGGATCGTAACACCTAACACCTTTGAGATTATATTATTTTACGGCATAATATTTTTCGCCTGCTTCATCAAGGGCAGGCCATGGGCAAAGGCCGTTCTCGCTATTCTTATATTGATCTGCTGCGCGGATATCTCATATTGGGTATATGAGACCCGTTTTAATCCTGATTTAAGGGTAACATATCTTGACGTGGGACAAGGCAATTCCGCTCTGATACAATTCCCCGGCAGGGAGAGGATGTTAATAGACGGGGGAGGCTTTCAAATGAGCAGCTTTGACGCGGGCAGGATGGTGGTAGCCCCTTTTCTTTTTCATTCAAAGATCCTTCGGGTGGATTATATAGTACTAAGCCATCCCCATTCTGACCATATGAACGGCTTGCTTTTTATAGCATCCAATTTCAGTCCGGAGGAATTCTGGCATAATGGAGACAGTGTTGACACGCCGGAATACCATAAATTAATGGAAATCATTGAATCGAACCGGATAAAGATGTTTTTACCCCGTGATCTTTATGAAGAAAGGGATATATCGGGTGTAAAAATCCGATTATTACATCCTTCTAACCTAGTGAAGCAGGTCGGGATATCCTCTTATGACGGCAGGGACCTTAATAATAACTCCCTGGTGTTGAAAATTACTTACCATGGCACATCCCTGCTGTTTCCCGGTGATATTGAAACGCAGGCCGAAGAATCACTTGTCTCTAGCATGGGTACCGACCTCAACAGCGAAATCCTGCTTGCTCCCCACCACGGCAGCAAGAATTCCAGCACTGGCCCGTTTCTCAAAGACGTGCGGCCGGAGATATGTGTAATCTCTTCGGGCAAAGGAAACCGCTTCGGACTTCCCCATAGTGAAACAATAAAAAGGCTGGAGGATATAGGGTGCGGGATAATACGCACTGACGAATCCGGAGCTGTACGATTTATAATAAGTGAGGAACAATATAAGATGAAGCGCTTTCTCGAATAATTCGCGCTCCAAGACATGCTTTTGCTTCTTTTTCCTGTTGGTCATCAGCAAGATTACTTCTTTTTTTGACTTCATCCTTTTTTTATTTTAAAATAAAAACGTTTCATCCGGTTAATGATTACGTAAAGAAGTAAAAGATTGAATCTTATTATAAGTACCTTAATGGCCCATGGGGCTCTCTTTTAAGCACCGAAAACATTAACAGCATATTAACTACGAAAGGTGCAACCCAGGCGGGCGGAATGCTTATGAGATAATAGAAAATTCTCGAGACCGGCCAAGTCTGCACAAGGCTACCCGCCCGCCTCGTCTTGTTCTGTGTAGGGTCATAGCACATAAACGAGTTCGCCGCTTAAAAGAGAACCCCATGTCCCATAATAGCGCAAAATATTTAGATATCATTAACTGGCGTACTCATTAACCGGATGAAACATAAAAACTTGAGGTAAAAAAATGGATCAAAAAGAATACGAAAAAAAATATAAGAACTTGAGGATCCTCAAAAGCATTCAGGATTATCTCAAATCGGATAATGACACGTCCACATCCGTATACCCCATTAATATCCCCGACGATCTGCTCCTGCAAGTCCTGAAGTCCCAGGGCCCCGAGGCCGCGGATGATCTCATACACCAGATATTCGAATTGGGGCTTACCATCTGGAGTGAAAGACTATACACTGAAGCCTTCGGGTCTACCCAGTCCTTAAACTCCTTTATTGAATTAGTCAAAAAAATAAACAAAGAATCAACATAGAATACCCCGAATAATTCAATCCCGCTTTCTGTGTAATTATCTAACCACTAACAGCTACCACCTAATCACTAATAGCTTATTCGATCCTATAGGCCGGTTCCTTTATATGGCTTTGCCTGCATCTGGGACATTTACTCGGCGAATGCAGCTTTCTTCTTTCCTTGAACACAAATCCGCAGTTTAGGCACACCGCAGGTTCCACCATAAATTTGAGGGGTGGCCGCACGCTTTTCCTGACATGTTCAAGGTGGTGCAACACCTCTTTTGTGGAAATATGGGCCTCCCCAGACAACTCCTGAACTGTATATGTGCCCTGGGAAAGCAGTTCCATCAATCTTTGGCGGTGGGTGGACATTGTTCAAGCTCATACCTATTTTTTACTCGATCTGGAAATCGTATCTGACCGTCGAAGCACGGGTTGTTTTACCGTTGAATGTCCTTTCCATAAAGATAACGAAATCATTCCGGTCGATCAAAAGGATTACGCTGGAGCGTGTGCCGTAGTCGGGACTCGATATAAAAACAGGAGAAAGCATTCGCTCCCGTTCCAGGCCCACACCCGTGTCCGGGAGCTCGCTATCAGTGGCAACGGTGCGATCACCAAGCATGTCAAAAAATTCCTCAGGTTCGGGAAGCATAGTCTGCGAAATAAGTCCGGCTAATTCGTTTTTTCCTTTCACCACCTTGGGCCACGGTGTATCCAGGAGGTGATTGCTCAGGCCGTATATGCCAGGACTCAGCTTTCTAATTCCCTTGCCCCTGTTCGAATACCAAAAAAGTTCATCTTTCCGGCCGAGGATGAGATTAAACCCGTTATAACGGTTTGCATCTTTTATTATATTATCCAGATATGTGCGCGGACTTTCCCTCCCAAGCAAGAACTCGCTGACGAGCCTGCCCCGTGAAGGCGCGTCTCTCTTAGGAGAATTCGCTTCCCGATAATTGCTGACCCCCGCCAGCCGGCCGTTTTTTGTGACACCGAACCATGTCCCCCCCGCCAGCAAGTCTTTCCCCGCCAGCAAATGAGGAGCTTCATCCCAAAACGCCGCTGGTGCCGCGGGCCGATCATAGTATTCATCCCTGTTGCCCACAAGGATGAGTTTATATTCCGGATGGCTGTTAAGGCCGAAAAGAATCAGACACATAAAATTCAGCGCATGCTCTTTTATATAGAGGGTTATCAGATCCGCGATGCCACGGCGAAGGCGCTGTGAGCACGCATTTGTACATTACCCGCCTTACTGAAATCAAGCTGCCAGGCCTTCTCCATAATAATTTGCCTTCAGTCAATGTATCTGTTATGCTAGTATTATAAAATCAATTATTCAATCATAATTAAAAAGTCCCTTTTTTGCCGGGGTTGTGCCACTTATGTGGGCCATTCAAAACATTGTTGGGCCTAACGCAAAATGAAATCCGCAACAAAACAAAACATAGTGAAATCGTCTATCGGGGTTTTGCTGGCAATATTGCTGTTCTTTTCCTCCGGGCTAAAGATCCCGATGCTGGACACCGCCACCGACGCCTACTTTCGTGAATCAATAACCAAAGCGGGAGTGGCCTATGCCACCTGTAGACTTATCAACGCCTCTATTTCAATTGTTAAGGATTCAAGCCTCCAGTTGGAACCTGCTGGTGTGGGTGTATCATTGGCTGTGGGACAAGCCTTAGACCCAATTGATGATATGACTGAGCGCTTGTCCGATGTGCTTGTAACGGCGATCATTTCATTAGGGGTTGAGAAACTGGCATATGAAATAGGCGTATCCATTGCGGCGCCTATACTTTCTATATTTCTCCTCGTCCTGTCTTTCCTGATATGGTTCAAGAATGAAAGGATAATATCCCTCCAGAAATCCATAATGCGGTTTCTATTAATAATCCTGATCCTTCGCTTTTGTCTCCCCATATCGTCTGTGGCAAATGAGTTTGTTAATAAATATTTTTTCACTGATCAAATATCAGATGCCAATAAAGAGCTCGCACTCTACTCTACCGAGATTGATAAATTAACGGATTTTTCACTCCCGGATATTGATGGCGTCTTGGGAACTGTCCAGAACAGCGCCTCGTTTCTTAAAAGAAAATCAATAGAGTTCAAAAACGCACTTGCGGCCACACTCAGCAATATGGGAGACATAATAGAAAATCTCCTAAAACTTACCTTCCTGTACATCGGCATCTTTTTGATTCAGGTTATTATTTTACCATTGCTGGTATTCTGGTTCCTTATAAAAACCGTAGGCAGCCTTTTTCACACGAATATTCCACTAATCCCCTATCATTCACCACCGCTAAAAGATGAGACTTCCCCACAAACCAAAACAGGGGAAGGATAAATGCTACCACGGATTTCAAAGGTGGACTTAGGCTGTTTTATGGCCGTTTTCCCGGCTCAAAACATTAAGACCTGTTGTATGTTATAGTAATTATATCTTGACAAATTGTGATACCTTGGACATAAACTGGCTTAAAGTAAGCTATTCCCGATCCAGTAATCTCCCAGTCACTATGTCTACGGGGAGGACGCGCCCATAGCTCAGCGGATAGAGTGACGGACTACGAATCCGTAGGTCGGGTGTTCGAATCACCCTGGGCGCACCATCTCTTCCTCCAAGACAGCCCCTATTTCCTGAAAATCAACATGGTCTTATGGTGAGCTTGCCCTGAGCAGAGCCGAAGGGAATCACCCTGGGCGCACCATTAATATCAAGGACTTAGCTGGTTTTCAGCAAGTCCTTTTTCTTTCCGATCGCCCTCTGTGTGAGACTTGTGTAGAGAATAAATAAGACCTGGAAACATTATCGACATCTGCTATAGAATAGCTTTACATAAGCGAAATAATAAAATATAGTCTAATAGGATTGATAAAGGGAGGGTATGTCTGTAGAGAATAAAATGAAATGAGACAGAAAAAAAACAAAAAAATAAAGGCGAAAAAAACCTGTCTGATTTGAAGGAATGCCTCAGTTAAGGAAAGAAAATCAGAAAAACCACTGATAATCGACTATAATGAAAATTGATCTTTTAAGTTGTGCTACCATCCTGAGTATATTGTCCTTCGTTGAATAAACTCATTCCACTTCGTAAACTACTCAAACTCATGTCCAACGCCAAGATCACTGGTTGCAGGGGTTTTCCAGTAAACTTGTTCGTGATAATAAAGTCTGTTACACTAGAATTTTTCATAGCGGCTCAGCCCCCTGCAATCCAGTGAATTGCCATGTTGTAGCCAGTTATTCAATTATTGTCTTATATAATTCATCTTTAAAATCTTCTTTTTTCATTTGATTACCAATTTTTTCACTTTTCTCTTTGAAACTTCTATTGTTAAATAATTCTAAAACTTTCAGTTCGAGATTTTTATTGGTTATTCTACTTATTTTAACACCTTTTGGTCCAACTCCAATATCATAAATAATTTTATCCCAAACAAACTGGTCAATAATATGCGGGATTATCATTGTTGCACAACCATATTTTATTGCTAAATGTGTTGTTCCAGCACCACCATGATGAATAACGGCATACATTTTCGGAAAAATCCAATCATAAGGAATTTGTGACACAAAACAAATCAATTCTGAATTGAATTTATCGGGTTTAATTAAACCACCAGATGCTGTATTTATGATAGCTGGTATTTTATTCCGTTCAAGAATTTCAAGAATTATTTTAGTTTTTATTTCAGGCTCAGGATTAGTCATTGAGCCGAAAGTGATAAACAATATTTTTTCATATTTTTCAATGAATTCGGTTAGTTTTTTTTCCGGTTTCCAATCTGTCTTTCTCTTTAATTCTTGATGTCCTAAAATTTTAACATTACTTTCCCAGTAACCTGGTCGCGGGAATAAACTTGGCGAAATTGTATAAATATATTTTCTATTGTGAATTATGTTTTTTAGTTGCTTTAGTGTAATTTTATCGTTGATTTGTAGCATTTTTTTAATAATCATAGTTACTATAACTGCCCCATAATCATAAAGTTTAAATGTCAGTTTATTAAATAATTCTCCATAATTTTTACTAAAAACAATCAATGGATGCCCTTTTACATAATGCCCATATGGGATAGGACTTACACATATTGTTTTTCCTCTGTTTTTACATTCCCATATTACCGGATAACCACCTGTTGGATGATTAACTATTCTATCCGGTCTTTCTTGTTTAACAAGTTCGTATAATTTAAGTTCTTTTTCTTTACCCGCGCCTTTTTGATTTCTTGCATGTTTGATAAGAACAATGATTTTCTTAATTCCAGAACCTCCCCCCATCAATGTTCTAGCTGCATCGCTTTCAAATAAATCATCGCCTTTTTTTCCCAAAGAAGCGAATTCCAAGTTACAACTTTCTGTCAGTTCTCTATATCGTTCTGAAAATGCACAAAAAACCTGATGTCCTTTTTCTTTTAGAATTTTTCCAATTGCTAAAAAAGGTTCAATATCTCCTCGTGTTCCTATTGATGTTAAAATTATTTTCATTGATAGTCTCCTAATTGGCTACAACGCCAATGATGAGCAGTGCCGGATAAATCGCAAAAGGGTATAAAAAAAAGATAAATTTTATTTATAGCAAAATCATTTAAAAGTGGCACAGCTTTAGGCATCTGCTCCATCATTTTGTTATATGCTTTCTGCTGCCTGATCCTCTATCCATCATAATTAGAGTACCTCCCAATATCATAGCAGCACATAGAATTTGTCCCATAGTAAAGGGGCCTAATATAAATCCCAATTGAGAGTCGGGTTCTCTTACAAATTCAATAAGGATCCGTACCAAGCCATAGCTAATAAGATATAAGGATAAAAGAAAACCATCAAAGAATTTTGTTTTCCTTAGACTCCAAAGAATTATGAAAAGGAGTATTCCCTCAGAAAATGCCTCATAAAGTTGAGATGGATGCCGTAGTTGGTGCGTTGCGTCCAAAGGAAAATACATCCCCCAAGGTACAGTGGTAACGCGACCATAGAGTTCACCGTTAATAAAATTTCCTAATCTGCCAAAAGTGTATCCTATGGGGATAGTGGGGATGAAGAAATCTGCAAAAGGTAAAACGTCCATTTTGTTCTTGCGACAGAAAAGAATTAAAACAAGGAATAGGCCAATCATACCTCCATGGTAAGACATTCCAGAAATGCCAGTATAGTGAAAACCATTTGAGACATCAAATGGAGAAATGATTGTTAGTGGGTTAGACACAAAGTATCGGAAATTATAGAACAGAACATATCCTAACCTGCCGCCTATTAAAACGCCCAAAATAGCCCAAAATATGAAATCAATTATAGTCTGTTTCGCATATTCTAATTTTTCGGTTTTGATCCTATACAGGGCTAAGGTATAAACAGTCAAAAATGCGACAATATACATTAATGCATACCAGCGAATTTCTATTGGACCAATCGAAAATAATGTTGGATCGATATATTTTGGAATATCAGACCAATGAAACATGGGAAATCCTTATGATGTATTTCAATGGCATTGCATATAACGCTGAACTAACGGGCAGGCGAGGCATACCACCATAAAGGGTTTATAAGAATAAGAACTGCGAATCTTTGAAGGTTGATTCGACGAAATAAACAGCCTGTCCTTGTTTAATGATTTGTTGGGGCTCTCCTTTTAATCCAGATCAGAGGAATACTTACTATCGCAAAAACAAAAAGAATCCAAGCTACAGTGAACCATAATTTCCCGAAGTTAGTCCAAACAGCACCGAGGAATAGGAAGCAATATAGGGCAAGCAGAATAGAAGCTATGGTTAATGATACTTTTCCCCATAATTTGTTCTTTGTTGCCCCGATTCCAGATAGCGTTGCGAAAACGAAGAAACCTATGGATTTGATGTAACTCAAATTCGCACTTGGACCTATATCAAACCCCTCCCGAAACCAAGCGAATAGAAGTCCGAGTACGCCTACAACTCCAAGTAGAATCCAGCTTATTGATATTTTCTTTGCAACGACTACTGCCATCATGTCCTCTTGCCCCAACGATTGAACTGTGCGGCGTGGCTTTTTGCGTCCGCACCAGTGACAGGTTAAAAGCAGGTTTTGTGTTAAACTATTCCTATTTACCGGATCTGGCAATATTTCCATTTCCGGTAAATAGCACTTTATTTTTTTATATCTGCCTAATATAATTCAATAAATTGCTATTTATCAATTTTGCCAATGCTGGCATTTTTGATAAATGGCTTGAGTTGAGACAATAAATTTTCAAAATAAACTTTGATGGTCTCGTAAAAGGTCCAAAAGTTGTTATTTTTGTCATTCCGGCGAAGGCCGGAATCTAGTCTTTGCAGGTAGTTACATAAGCTCTGGACCCCGGCCTCCGCCGGGGTGACGACTTTTTACGAGATTGTAGACTTTAGAATTTATTCTTTATGATATTTTCCCGGATAGCGTGAATGATCTCTTGATCTTCTTAATATTTTTCCTCCAAAAATTATCATTTAGGAGAAATGCTAATATTAGCCTTTTCCCTAAATAGCACGAATGAGTCTATAATGCATTCGGCTTTTAACGGCTTAAATAACGTGCCGCGCCAAGGTGTTCCGAAAAAATTGAAACAGGCCCACCGCGGTCACGTTAATTTAAAGGTTAGCCAATTTTTTGGTCGGAACTCATTAAATATCAAAGTTCCCTTTTCCCATTGGTGGCCTCATTTTAAAATTGATGATATTACTGAAACTAAGGAGTTTATTAAAATCACTACTACGATCCTTAAAAAAGTCATTTACATATAAGGTTGCGAAATAATCCGAAATTGGGCTACGTTCCTTACTTTTCAATGCTATTACACCTGCAACTTTATTCGAAAAATCAGGGATGAGGAAGAAGCCATCCTTTTCTCTACTCCACGAGTGTCTATTTTGGCTAAACATTTCAAATTCGGTTCCAAAAACAGCATCGCAAATATCTATGTCTTCGTGTTTGTCTGCATCCATTGCTATGAGGTTAATTATATTATGATTAACATCCCATTCGAATGCTCCCGCAGCGTTTATTAAACTCTGTTTTATTTGATCTTTAGCAAGCCCAGTTTCTTCAACCATATCCATATCACCGGAAACACCTAAGGTAAGATAGGAAATTTCACTTTTATTAGGATACCAAAAATCAATAATAGCTTTTGGATTTTCATAATTCGGAAAAGTGTATTTCTTGCCCTCTTCAGGATTCGAAGATTTGTTGGATAAAAAATCAATGAGATCAGGAATGTCTTTTTCAAAAAATTGCTCAGACAGATCACAACCGAAAAACATACCTATCTCTATCTTTTTTGCTTCGTCCTTTATTTTTTGTACGATTTTATTTTGCCTATTTTCTCTTTCCAGATTGGAAAGCCGTTTCATTTGTATCCAGTATGTCAATTCATCTAATACGATTTTAAAATCTGGGGGTCGTCGTAACCCTTCATCAGGCTCGTAGGAAATCTCCGAATCTTGCTTATGATATGAAGCTAGTTTTACAGCAAAATTATGCTCTGCAAATGTATCCCATATTTTTCGCCCGCCCTCTAAAAGCCGATGATTTAATTTCGACATTAGCCTATCTTCCAAAATATTCATATTGGAAGCTAAGTTCTGAACATCAGTATCTGAAGGTTGGTATTTTGTACCTTCAAAAACTTCGGTGGCAAATTTCATGAAATCTGGTGACATATTATTCTCTCAGATATTTTGGCTAACATATATATTATGATGCTGCCGGGTTTTCACGGAATTACTAGCAAAACTTGAATAATATTAATTTAATGATAAAACGCTCAATATGACAACATTAGTAATTAAATCAATATTATAAACGTCATTTTTCAAAAAAACAAAATGTAAAAATGCGTCTTTTTGTTACAATTATGCGGGTTAGGTTGCTGAGAAATAAATACAAACATTTAGATATTTCCATGATATGAACTCGGTTTTGTCATTCTATTTTCTTATAGCCTGACCATCATCAATATGTGACATGATTTTTTTAATGAGTAGTATATAATTTATAGTATATTCGATTATTTCAGGATATATATCTCGCTTAATTCTTCTTGAGCTTTTCGAGCATTTCTTGAAACGTCTCAAGAACATATTGTTTGAATTGCCCATCGTTTAAATACGGCAAGGCGTTGATGGGGCGTTGACTTGAAACCAACATAATTCCCTCTGCATTCAAATCCGAGAAGCTATTTTCCATATTATGTAAGAATTTCGAGAACCATGGTGAATAGTTTTTTTCGTATCTTTTCAGACCATCAATTATTCTCTCCTCAATTTCATTACAATTTACCAGGATATCAAAAATATAATAGAGGTCTTTGGCTTCCTTTGCTTTTCCTTTTCGTCTATTAAAAATCAATCCCTTGTGAAAAATATATGCTTCAGGGGAAGGGACTCTTATTTTTAAAGGCTGCAATTCACCATTAATCAGTAAATCATCAATATCAACTTCAATGAAATTATCCAGGATTATTCTCACGAATCTTAAGGCCGTTGCATGAAGTCCTTTTTGCACTTCAATTACATTATCTTCCTTTGCTCCTCTTTTATCGGTAAGAAACTCTATTTCAACATTATCTCCTTCTATGTCCCCTTCATAATGGATCACGGGAAGGTTATCATCACTACTGAATTTGGACTGAAGCCCAGCTTCAACCAGTAATTGATCAACCGTTCTGTTTCCCAAAACCGGGAGATTGATATTGACAAAAAGATCTATATCTCTAGTCCTTATAGGTTCTTTTGATTTGTCTTTAATAAGGTAGTGATAGTATATAAGAGGTGCCCATCCACCACCTATAATAATCACGGGCAGGTATTCCTTAAGAATAACGTTTTTAAAAAACTATTTTTGAAATCTCCAGACATGGTTTGGTTAACCTTTCAAATAATTCTTCAGCCTGCTTTCATAAATGTGTTCCGCCTGTTCAATTCCTCTTATGGGATATTTATAAAGATCCAAATAAAGTTGCAGATCCGAAACAATATTTAATCCTTCTCTCTTTTGAATCTCATAGAATACTGAATATTTATAAAATGGAAGAAGAAATATTATGTTGGCTCCTTCCTCCACTTCTCTTAGTTCCAAGTTTTTTACAAACCATTTTATATTGTCTTTATCCCGGATATATATATGGACTTCATTATAAACAGCGTATGGGGAGATAAGATTAGCACCTGCATGAAACCCAAATGCATATTTGATTTTCTCAGGGATTTTAATTCTTCTTATTTTTTCTAATATCTCACCAGGGCCTTTACTTAGACAAAAAAATCTGACCTCTTTATTTTTTTTCAAATCATATTCATGTACCCAATCCTTCAGGATACTTTCAGTATCCTGGAACATAAATTTCGAATCTTTACGATAGATATAATTTCTTTTTTCAAGTTCCCTTACCATTCTGGAAACAAAGCCGGGATCAAGGCCTATTGAACGAGCAAGCTCACGTACACCCCATTGCTTTTTTATGTTTTTAAATGCCTCCCTGAGAATTATTGAAGCCTTATCTGAAAAAACTCCTCTCCCATTTCTTTTTTCGGGGTATAGGTTCGGGAACCCTATACGTTCAATATATAGGCTTTTATGTTTGATAAAGACATTTCCTGACAGATCCAGGTAATATACACCTTCATCCCGGCATTGCTCTCTCCTTTCGGGACTCAGATATTCAGCTATAATAATCGGGACCAGAGCCTTATCATGATTTACATAAGATTTCAGTGCTGCAATTTTTGCCTTTAGTACAGAAGAGCTATATTGCGCTAGCACCTCTCCTACCAAATCAAACTTCAAATTACTATATGCGACATGCATTATCAAATCAGGCAGTAACTTGTTTACTATTGGTTTTTCAACCTCGATATCAATTTCAAGATCTTTGATAGGAAGCAGGTATTTTAACTTATGTTTTAACTGCTCTATTATCTCAAGTTCCTTTTCCATTGTTGTCTATTCTCTATTTGTTGTCCAATTGGACATCATATTATATTTAAGCAACATAAATGTCAATAAAATTCTTTTTCCCAGGGCAAAACTCCACATGGAATCATTCCGTATGAGAATTTGTGTGAGAAAATTTGCTAATCTAAAAAATTTAATAATATCAATATATTCTTAAATATGAGGAGGTTAGGAAACTCAGGTTTCCTTATCCTTAAGATATTATTTTCATATTGCAGGCTTCGACTCATATGTGATATCCATAAAATCTTACAAGCCGGTATGGTAAAGATTTAAGGGGGTCCCTCTTTGATGTTAGGATCCGGGAGGTTTGACTCTTTGATCATGTTCTAAACCAATAATTAAATAAATTATTGCCCAAAGGACTATAAAAATGGCTATCAGTAAGGAGATACACAGCCAGATATTAGCCTATCAAAGGAATGAGATCACAGAACATCACATGTACAGAAGGTTGGCTGCTAAAGTCGGAGACCCCGAGAACCGGCGTATCCTGGAAAACATCGCCCAAGACGAGCTCAAGCACTATAATGTGTGGCGAACCCATACCCGGCAAGATGTGGCACCTGATCGATGGAGGATCTGGAAATATTACTGGATCAGTCGTATCTTAGGATTTACCTTCGGCGTTAAGCTGATGGAGCGGGGGGAGGAAGATGCCCAAGATAATTATGAGAAACTGCGAGAGGTAATCCCCGAAGTAAAGCACATTATAGCTGAGGAGAATCAGCATGAAGCGGCCCTGCTGCAGCTACTGGACGAAGAAAGGCTTCGTTACGCCGGCTCAATTGTGCTGGGACTGAATGATGCATTGGTGGAACTGACCGGGGCACTCGCAGGGCTGACCCTGGCGTTGCAAAACACTAAGCTGATCGCCCTGACCGGTTCGGTCACCGGTATCGCGGCCGCCTTGTCCATGGGGGCATCGGAGTATTTGTCAACAAAGGCGGAAAAGACCATCAAGAATCCCATAAAGGCGTCTGTGTACACAGGTTGGACATATCTTGTCACCGTGATCATTCTTGTCCTGCCCTATCTGATTCTAACTAACTACTACCTGTGTTTGGGCTGCACTCTGGTAGAAGCCGTCCTGATCATCGCCCTGTTCAATTATTACATCTCGGTGGCCAAGGACGAACCCTTTAAAAGACGATTCTTTGAGATGGCCGGATTAAGTCTTGGCGTGGCAGCCTTGAGTTTCCTGATCGGCCTATTGATACGCGTTTTCCTGGACATTGATATTTAATCAAGGAGATGATTATATGCTGAAGTTTCTTAATAATATGGGATAATGAAAAATTGTTAAATGCTAAACAGACACTACCGACATGCTCTATAAAGAGAAAAAACAGTATAAGGAGATTTCTGGTGAACATTAGCCAATATGATTATCTTTTAGAACTAGTAAAAAAGAGAAGGACCATCCGCCAGTTTAAGCCCGACCCAGTACCTGATGAATACATTACCAGGATTATCGAAGTGGCTCGCTGGGCCCCTTCCGCTTTCCACACCCAACCCTGGGAATTTGTGGTTATCAAGAATACAGAAATCAAAAATCAAATCGTGGTCGCTTTAGAGCAGCATGCCCCCCCTATTAAAGACCCAGCCAAAAAAGACTTGCCGCGAAGGAGCTTCAAAGATGCACCTGTGTTCATCTTATTGTTATGCGATTGGAGGACCAAGGTCGGTTTGCCTGACCAAGCCTCACAGGATCAGACGCGAGTTGCCGGCCTTTACAATTCTAGTCTGGCCAGCGCCTTTTTATACATGCACCTAGCGGCCACTGCGTTGGGGCTGGCCTCGCAATGGTATACCTCCACATCGCGAGAGGAAACAGAAATCGCGATAAAAGAGATCATTGGTATTCCTGAATCTCTCACAATTTATGACATGATGGTGATCGGGTACGAGGCTAATCCCCCTAATACCAAAATAGTCAGAGATTTGGCTGAAATGGCACACTATGATAATTGCGGGGTACAAGATTTCAGGACGGACGAGGAGGTAAAAAAATACGCCCAGATAACTAAAGATTGGTGTATTTCAGGACATTGATAACTCGGCAAATGTAATGTTATCAAGTTAGAAATCTTACTTTCCAAGAATGATGAGATTGTAAGGTTATCTGGAAACCATATAACCCCCTGTTAGGGCTTCAAGAAGGAGGAACCATCAAAAATATAATTTTTGCTTTACTTTTATGTTTATTGATACAAGGTTGTGTATCAACATTGAAAATTGTCCCTCAAGCTCTTGATGGACAGCAGGAAATATATCAGGACGGTGTTGTAGGTGTGATGTCACAAAAAAAAGCACGCGTTGCCGTCCGCCCATCGGCAGAGACATATTCATTGGAACGTCGTCCAACCATTGTGGTTAGCGTGCATGGCACCGAAAAACCATTCGATTTCTCAACTGAAGATATTCAGGTCTTTGTAGATGGTAACTCCCATCGAGTATTCACGTATGATGAGTTGGTAGCAGAAATAAACGACCGACATAAGAAGCGAATTACAGAACTAAAAACGAGATATGACGATACAACCAGGAAAGTCGGAAATGAAGGCTATAAATCTACTTCTTCCAACCCACAGATTCTCAGTCCATCTGACAACGAAAATATCATGGGTGATACTACAAAATATGGCTACAAATATGATGTATCAGGTGTAGTGCGGGGCGGAAGTGAAGCTCAAATTGACTTGGATAGAGAGATGCAGGCTGCTGAAATACAAACAGAACAAGCCTTAAATGCTCTTTATTCCACCATGCTCAAAAAAACAACGGTTTCACCGGACATGTGGTATAGCGGCTACGTTACTATGGAAAAAATACCGAGTCCCTCTCAGTTGCATGAAATTAAGGTAATAGTTACAGTGGCTGGCGAAGAGCACGAGTTTTTACTCAATCATTTTAAGGGTCAGTAGTAGCCCATCCCTAACAATGGAACAACCAATTTGAAAAAGCTGCAGCTTTTTCAAATTGGTTGTTTCAGACATTATACGACCAACCTGTGAATGAGATTAACCCCTTTACCAAGCAGAGAAAAACAATCAATGCATCAGCAAACCCAGGCATATCTATTTGCTGGAGGAGCCGTCCTTTTGTGGTCTACAGTGGCCTCAGCTTTTAAGCTTTCGCTGCGCTATCTTGAGCCGCTTCAACTAGTATTCTTTGCCAGTGTTATTTCGGCTGCTGTGTTGTTCGCTGTTTTGGCTCTGCAGAATAAAATTCAGCTACTCTTAAAATACCCCAAAAAAAATCTACCAATTTGCTTGTTGTTAGGCTTGCTTAACCCTTGCCTCTACTACTTCACGTTATTTGAAGCTTACGACCGACTACCTGCGCAAGATGCCCTTTCAATCAATTATAGTTGGCCCATTATGTTGGTAGTGCTATCCATATTCATACTTAAGCAGCGAGTTCGGATGTTGGAACTGATGTCAATAAGTATTGCTTACTTTGGGGTAATCATTATTGCCAAACACGGAAATATATTTACCTTGGAGTTTACGGATCCGTCAGGTGTTGTATTTGCATTAGCGAGTACACTGATTTGGTCGATATTCTGGATTATTAATGTTAAGCTGGAAAGTGATTTAACAATAACTCTTTTCCTGAGTTTCGTATTTGCTTTGCCGGTTTTATGCGTAATTTCGTATATTGCATACCCGGTATCCGAGGTGAGTTTTAAAGGACTCGCTGGTGCTGTTTATGTCGGGCTTTTTGAGATGGGAGTAACGTTCGTGCTCTGGTCATCTGCTTTAAGATTAAGCACGACTACAGCAAAGGTGAGTAGCCTGGCTTTCGCTACTCCGTTCTTATCTCTATTAATGATCCAGGTTATTGTAGGTGAACAGATCAATATAGCAACACTCCTGGGACTCATACTTATCGTAGCAGGGATAATCCTCCAATCGATTTTTAACAAGAACGCCAAAGCCAGTATCGACATATAACTTATTTCTGAAGCCGACGGATAACACCGCGGTTCAGAATCGTGATATATATTTGGGCTTGGGATGGGATCCAAATTGGCCCGAAGAGCGTATAGAAAAAGTAGCTTCAGCATATAGATAAGAGATGGAAAAAATGAAGGTTTTTTTGAGTCTCCGAATCCGGTTCGGAGACTCAAAAACCGTTGAAACGCTTTCACTCACAGTGAAGATTTACTTGACTTTAGGCATACCTTTAAATTCCATATAACCTTGCGTCTGGTATACCCCATTGAAGTAGGGCGCCAACAGAAGCGCGCTGAACATCATCGGCTTACCGATTCTCTTGATGTCACAAGGATTATGCTCTAATCCTGCGGGGATATAGAGAACCGTGGCCTGCGTGATGGTGTGCTTTTCATACTCTTCACCAATGAAGTACTCAATTTCCGCATCAAAGGAGCCCACGAGGTCCGGCAGTGTTGCACCCAGGAAAAACAGATATTCATCGGTATCATGGTGATGAGATTCCAATTCCAGCCTGTATGGCTTTACGAACATCTGCCAGCCCATGTTGATTTTTGCTCCGGGAAGATCGCTATTGCCTCGAAAATAGGCCTGGGGACCGGCGACCACATCCGTAATGGAATTCTCCTTGAGCTGTGTGCTGAATAAATGGTCATACTTGCTGCCCGTAGTACCCTTGGGCCATGGTGGAGGATTTTTGAAAAAAGGGGAAGAGGCCCGCTCCTCTTCCTGCGCACCGGCAACTACTGGAGCGCCTAATGTCGCCAAAGCGCTGGCAATGGCCGCTCCCGCCGCTCCCGCGGTCACGCCCTTGAAAAAGTCTCTCCTGGTTGTATTTACGTCATTGTCTTTTTTAGAACTCATGTGTTTCTCCTTTCGATAGATAGTGTTTATTAATTGAATCTATGCGAGCAGTTCCTGAGCACGGATCAACCTGTTCCTAACATCGACTCCATTAGGGCACTGAATAACGCAAGAGGAACAATCGCTGCAACGCACATTTCGGATTTCTTCCGGCAGATGCCTGAAGTTATCCCGCGCTTGATGTAAGTTGCCGCCAAAATCGTAATATGCCAGAAAACGCAGCTCATCGGTGACGGGCACACCTTTCGGGCATTTTCCCTTACACTCATAGCACATGCGGCAATAAAACGGACGGATCTCCTCATTTCGCGTGTACAGCATTTTCTCGTCCTGCGGCGTGTAAGCCTCCTTCATTGCACGGACATTCATCTCTAGTTCGGCAGTA
>Ga0315543_1000466_pt1 | contig 48946 bp, 39 predicted proteins | sample SalMarSW160210MG_2_FD_203098 | JGI IMG/M metagenome (GOLD analysis project Ga0315543, IMG submission 203098) | Salt marsh sediment microbial communities from the Plum Island Ecosystem LTER, Massachusetts, United States - Salt Marsh Sediment SW1601-210 ...
TTTGTGGCTATCAAAAACAAAGACGGTGAAATGCACTTTAACCCTGGACCGGATACCTCGATCAAACCAGGAGATACGCTTATCTCTCTCGGTAAAAACAATGATATTGAGAGATTGGCCCGGATATTGTCCGGATAGCAGATAGGGATTCAATCTCCGCAATGTGTTTTGCTGATAGCTGAATGTTGCTTGCCGCCAGCTAAATATGAGGGAAATCCAAGAGCGTCAATTTTCAGTTTATGGATCGGAATTATTTAAATCTGTACTGTAACCCGAATGCCAGACTTGTCACCTCCTTGCCGAGTTCAATCCCGTCAGACCTAGTCTCTGAGTCGTAGTTGTTCCTCATCAAGGCAAAGTTAAGGTGCAGACGAGGCGAATACGCGTAGACTAATCCGGCACAGAAGGTATTGGCATCCAGCTCGGCCGCTTCCGGCTGCATATTATCAGGACCGATGCTGATATTTGTAAGCATATATCCCAGACTCCCCTTCAGTTTTGGATTAAAGGTATATTCAAAAGCCATGGCCAGATCATAACCGTTTCCGACGTCCTGAAACCTTGCGTTTTGACGGTCTGCATTTTTTTCCAGGTAGTAGGTAAAACTTGTGTCGATCCTTAAAACGGGATTGACCCTGTAACCGATACCAAGGCCGATCAGCCCCGGCAGGTCTTCGGTTTCCTTTGCACCATTTGTGAGCATTCCCGTGTCGTCTCTGTTAACAGAGGTCTCGAAATCCATGCTTGTCTTGGTTTCGTACCTGAGGCCAATATTAAACGGGCCCTGAGGCGTTATGCTTAGGCCTATGAATCCTCCCAGGCCGTCGGCCTTTTCCTCATAATCTATGTTAAAGGTCTGGTCAGCTATGCCGTAAAGGGTGCCAAGGGCGGACGGACTTATTGTGATTGATGCCTGGGCATTTTTGATTGCGCTGATAAATCGGGCTCCCAGGGCTATAGAAAAAAGATCATTAATCTCATAGGCGCCCCCTGCTGTGAAACCGTAATAGATGCTTTCTGCTTCAATACGCTGGTTGCCTGTGGTATCGTAATAAATGTCTTGAGGGAGGGAATAAGGCGGCTGGGTTAACATGTAATTACCCCCCGCCATGAGCTGATTCCCATAGCCCAGTGTGGTGGCACTGCCGCTGTCATAGATTACCTTGCCGCCGCCGGCAGGCACGGTAAAGGCCCCGAAGACCGCCCATTTATCTTTTTTGTAAAGGCCTATCAGGTAAGGCACAATGGAAGGTTCATCGGACTTATACTCTACACCCCCTGAGGTATTCCAATAGTCTTTAAAGGCGTAAAATGCGCCGGCGTTGATATACAAACCCTCTTCCATCTTCATCACTCCCGCAGGATTAAAAACAGCGGCGTCCGCTGAATCAATGGCCGAGTTTCTACTGGATGTCCTGAGATATTCCGTGCTGAAATTCTGCTTATTGGTTATACCTCCGGCCATGAGGGGAGAGGTTGTTAAAATAACAATACCTGTCATGCATAGAATTAATAGAGACCTTTTCATCATTTACCCCCTGTCTGGATTTACACTTCTTAGTCCTATTCTTTTATGGCTGCTCTTGTTTATTGGATACTAAACCATTAAGTTTCATCCGGTTAATGAATGCGCTAGTTAATGATATCTAAATATTTTGCGCTATATGGGCCATGGGCCATTAAGGTACTTATAATAAAGTTTGATCTTTTACTTTTTTACGTACTTACAAACCGGATGAACGACCATTGAAAAGCTGTTTGGTCAAGTTGGACTGATAGATGTCTAAAAAGTCTATATGGAAATATCCTTGTGTGTCAAGGATAAATAAGGTATACACATCGCTAATCCTTTCCTAACCGGACATAGCTGATTTCAAGTGGTAATAATTAGGATAGTTTTTTAACGCATATGATTGATCAGGATATAAAAGTGGAGTTCAACAGAAAGGTGGCACGTGATACCTTTCTGATGGGGTTCAGGTCTCCTGAGATAGCTGTTGAATCAAGGTCTGGACAGTTTGTCATGCTCCGGGTAACACGGGGCATAGATCCGTTTCTGGGGAGGCCGTTTTCCATTTGCGGGGTGCGGGAGGGGGATCTGGTTTATTTGCTCTACCGAGTGGTGGGTAATGGCACCGCCATATTGTCTCAAACCAGAGAGGGTGAGGAATTGCGGGTGCTGGGTCCCCTGGGCAAAGGTTTCCAGTCACCGGAAAATGATAAAAGACTGCTGATAGTCGCGGGAGGAATAGGTGTGGCGCCCCTATTCTTTCTGGCATATACCCTGAAAAGCCGGGACATGGATTTTTTGGCCGGTTTTGGATCCTCCGGTGATATAGTCAACCCTGATGAAGTGGATGGTCTGGCAATACATATGTCCCTGGCAACGGATGACGGCACAAAAGGCCATGCCGGCACGGTTGTAGATCTACTTGGTGAATACCTTGACCAAGATCAGGGAAAAGCCGGTGATTTTGGTGTATATACATGCGGCCCTTTGCCCATGCTAAAGCGTGTTGTTTCTATGACCGAGCATCGTAATATCCCTTGCCAGGTCTCTCTGGAGGCATTTATGGCCTGCGGACTGGGGGTCTGCCAGGGATGCGCGGTAAAGGCCCTGTCAGGAATCGGGCAAACCCTTTATTATCATGTGTGTAAAGACGGTCCTGTCTTTTATTCCCATGAAATAGACTGGAACAGTATATGAACCCTAAGCCTGATTTAGCAGTTAAGCTAGGCTCCCTGGAGTTAAAGAATCCTGTAATGACCGCTTCCGGGACATTCGGATACGGCGAGGAATTCGCGTCCATGTTTGATTTGAACCTCCTGGGCGGCATCGTGGTCAAGGGGCTCTCCCTGAAACCGATGCCAGGCAATCCTCCTCCCAGGATTGTCGAGACCCCATGCGGGATACTGAATGCGATCGGCCTTGCCAATATCGGGCTGAGACAGTTTATCGAGGAAAAGATGCCGTGGCTCAGGACATTACATACCCACGTGGTTGTTAATATATACGGACATAGTATCGACGAATATGAAGAGATTGCCAGAAATTTAAAGGGTATTGATGGTATATCGGCGCTGGAAGTCAATATTTCCTGTCCCAACGTGAAAAAAGGGGGGATGGTTTTCGGAAAGGACCCTAAGACCTCGGCCAGAATTACGGAAAAGGTGGTAAGTAATACGGACAAACCGGTTATAGTAAAAATTACCCCCAATGTAACCGATATCCGCATGCTGGCCAGGGCAGTGGAAGATTCAGGGGCTGAAATCATTTCATTAATAAATACACTGACAGGAATGGCTGTCGATGTAGAGACCCGGCTGCCCAGGCTGGCAAATATGTGGGGAGGGCTGTCCGGTCCGGCTATAAGGCCTGTGGCCCTTTATCAGGTTTGGCAGGTAGTTAACTCAGTTAAGATACCGGTTATAGGTGCTGGCGGCATAATGGATTATAGGGATGCGCTGGAGTTCCTCATAACCGGGGCAAAGGCGATACAGGTGGGAACCGCCAATTTCGTGAATCCACGCGCGACATTGGATATTATCGAAGGCCTTAAGAACCATTGTCTTGAAAGAGGTATTGACAATATAAATGATATCATCGGACAGATCGGGGTCAGCCCTTGACATTGGACAAACAGGGTTATCTAGTTATTTATAAATCTCCAGGCAACAAAGTGTCCAATGTCAGGTGCTGACACCTCAGGAGGAGAACTGATGACTGAACAGTCTTTAGAGGAACGGATATGGTATAAAAAATGGCCTCCTCAGGTATCAAAGTGTCTTGATTATCCCGACTATACCCTAGCCGATATGCTGCGGGAGTCAGCGGAAAATTATGGGGACAGATCTGCCATATTCTTCCTCGGCGCCACCGTAACCTATGGCCGGCTCTGGGACATGGTCCGGAGGCTGGCCAGGGGCCTTACCGACCTGGGCCTTGTAAAGGGGGATGTGTGCGCCCTAATGCTCCCCAACTCCATACAGTATGTTGTCTCCTATTATGCCTGCCATCTCATAGGTGTTGTGGTAACGGCCGTCAATCCCACCTATAAATCGATGGAGATAAGGCACCAACTTAAAGATTCGGGAGCAAAGGCGATTATTGTACTGGATGCCGTGTATGAGGAAGCTGGAGAGGGGATAAAGGGGACAGATATTGAAACGGTTATCGGCACGAACGTGGTTGACTTATGCGGGTTTTCCGGTTTGAAGGTCTTTTTAGGCAAGCTCCTGAAAAAGATTCCAACCGGGCATTTGCCGCCCGAGTCCCTTAAACTCCTTGACCTTATGAGGGCTGATCCCGATCCTCCCAGGGTTGAGATTGACCCTGAAGAAGTGGCGGTGCTTCAATATACTGGTGGCACCACGGGGCTTCCCAAAGGCGCAATGCTGACTCACCGAAACCTTGTGTCTAACGCGGCTCAGTGTGATGCGTGGCTCTGGAAACAGGACAAGATTACGGGTATTGTTGGAGTGCTTCCCCTGTTCCATGCCTTCGCGATGACTGTAGTAATGAATTTGTCTATACATCTCGGCGGGTTCCAGCTTCTCTTCCCCAGACCGCCGGCCGACTTGTCTGAACTATTTGCCGCCATTGAGAAATACTCTAAAGAGGGCGGATTGATAATGCCTGGCGTGGCCCTTCTTTTCAATAAGATGAATAATCATCCCAAGGCCGGGCAATATGATTTAAGTGGGCTTAGAATGGCTGTATCAGGGGCTGGACCATTGCCACTGGAGGTACAGAACAGGTTTGAGGAACTTACCGGATCCATTATTATCGAGGGGTATGGCTTAAGCGAGGCCTCACCGGTAACGCACGGCAACCCCATTGAAGGTGATCGAAAATTAGGAACGATCGGTCTTCCGTTTCCTGACACTGATATCAGGATTATGGACAAAGAAACGGGAACTAGGGAGATGCCTAAACTTCCCTTTAGTGTAGCCGAAACAGGTGGCCTGACCCAGGAGCAGGCCGAGGAGGCAGATACCTATACAGGAGAGCTCGTTATCAGAGGGCCTCAGGTCATGAAGGGCTACCTGAACCGTCCTGAGGAAAGTTCATCCGCTATCCGGGACGGCTGGCTTTATACCGGTGACATCGCATGTATAGACGCGGAAGGTTATACTATTATCAGGGATCGTATTAAGGATATGATCAAAGGCAAGGGATACGCCGTCTTCCCCGCGGAGGTGGAGGATTTTCTCTATCAAAATCCTGACATCCATAATGTGGCTGTTATCGGTGTGCCGGATGAAAAAGAAGGGGAAGTAGTCAAGGCCTTTGTTGAGCTTCTTCCGGACAGAAAAGGAAAAGTATCGGCCGAAGATATCAGGCAGTGGGCGAAGAAAAACATGGCATATTACAAGGTTCCTTCCCTGGTAGAGTTTCGTGATGAGTTGCCTACAAGCATGGTGGGCAAGGTCCTGAGGAGGGTGCTAAAGGAGGAAGAAAGGGCGAAGAGGAAAAATGGCAAAGCCTGAGGTCCTCCGGTATGCGACTATCGTCATCCAGAATTAATGGTTTCCCCTTGCCGGGAAGTTTATCAAACTCGCCTTTTTGCTCGGCCTCTTTTATCTTTTTCTCGACTATCTTCTGGTAACCAAACATAATGTAAAATTCCTGAAAAAGCTTGTTGCAATTTTCATCCTGAGCAAAGGCTGATCCCCATGATACTCAAGGTATGAAACCCAATTCAATAGATATGAAGGATATATTAACTGAAAAAAGATATCAGGCCTTTCGGTGATCCTTTCACCTTGACAAGGGGAGAAAAATCTGAATATTTCCCTGATAATACTTCAGGTTCTTGTACCAGGTGCTGCCACAAAAAATTAATGGAAGGGAATCAACGCATGGTTGATGAACTGGATAAAAGGATAATAGCCCTTTTACAGAAAGACATTCCCCTCGACCTTAGACCGTTTGCCGTAATGGCGGATAACATAGGAATCACTGAGGAACAGTTTATCAGCAGGGTGAAATCCATGATGGAGCAAGGGATAATAAGGAGATTCGGGGCGACCCTTTATCATCAGGAGGCGGGCTTCATTTCCAATGCCATGGTGGCATGGATTGTCCCTGAAGATAGGATTGAAGATACCGGTAGAATAGTGTCTGGGTTTCGCGAGGTTACTCATTGTTATCAGAGGAGGCCCCAAAAGGATTGGAGATATAATCTATACGCCATGATTCACGGCCATAACAGGGACGAATGTGAAGAAATAGCCAGGTGCATGTCCAAGAGCATAGAGATAGACGAATACCTTCTCCTCTTCACCGAGAAGGAGCTTAAAAAAACCAGTATGGAGTACTTTTAATAGGGAGAAAAGAGATGGGGGAAAAATCCAAGCGGCTTTTCAAAAGGGCGGTTATTGCCATACCTGGCGGTGTAAACAGTCCGGTAAGGGCGGGAAAGTCGGTTGGCGTTGATCCCTTATTCATAACAAAGGCGGATGGCTGTTACCTGTGGGACGCGGATGGGAAAAGATATATAGATTATGTGTGTTCATGGGGCCCAATGATCCTTGGACATTGCCATCCACAGGTTATCAATGCGGTTGAGGAGAGATTGTACAAGGGTTCCAGTTATGGGGCGCCGACCGAACTGGAAGTGAAGATGGCTGAAACCATTATAGATATGGTCCCGTCCGTTGAAATGGTCAGGATGGTAAACTCAGGGACAGAGGCTGTAATGAGCGCCGTCCGCCTTGCCAGGGGTGTTACCGGGAGAAATAAGTTAATTAAGTTTGAAGGGTGTTATCACGGCCACGCCGACAGCCTGCTGGTATCGGCCGGATCAGGTGTGGCAACTCTGGGAATACCTGGAAGCCCGGGAGTTCCTAAAGATCTTGCGGGGTATACCATATCCCTTTCATTTAATAATCTGGATGAAGTGGTCAGGGCATTTGAAAGATATGGCCAGGATATAGCCGCCGTGATTGTGGAACCGATACCGGCAAACATGGGGGTTATTTTGCCGGAGAGGGATTTTCTGAAAGGCTTGAGAGATATCACCCTGGATAACGGAACCGTGCTCATTTTTGATGAAGTGATAAGCGGTTTCAGGGTGGCTCCGGGAGGGGCACAGGAACTCTATGGAATTTTGCCTGATCTTACCTGTCTTGGAAAGATAATAGGGGGCGGATTGCCTGTAGGGGCCTATGGAGGCAGAAAAGAGATAATGGAAAGGGTGGCTCCGGAAGGCGATATATATCAAGCAGGCACCCTTTCCGGCAACCCGCTCGCCATGGCGGCCGGACTGGCCACACTGGAGATCCTCAAAAAAAAGGAGACATATCAGTCTCTGGAAGAAAAGGGAAAAACCCTGTTCTCAGGCCTTAAGGATGCCGCAGGTAGAGCGGGTCTGAATGTGGTAGTGAATCACTTGGGTTCCATGGGTTCCGTCTTTTTCACCAAAGATCCTGTGAAGGATTTTGAATCCGTGAAAAAAAGCAATACCAGGCTGTTTAAAAGATATTATTCGGCCATGCTGGACAGGGGGATATACCTGGCCCCTTCGCCTTTTGAGGCATCCTTTGTTTCAACAGCCCATGATGACGGTAGTATTAAGGAGACGATTGAATGCGCGGCACAGAGCTTGGGGTCTCTTTAAGGAAAACCTGTTGACTTTATTCAAAAATATGTGATACTTGCACGAATATGTGCCTAATATCACAAGCTTTTATTATCCCATGGATGATGAAAAAAGGAAAATGCTCAGGACCTTGGGATATGTTAGTACCCTAGGGATGGCTATGGCCATATCAGTAGGCCTGGGGGCGTTTATAGGTCGTTATCTTGATATGCGGTTCAAGACAGGACCATGGTTTTTTTTTATTTTTCTGGGTTTCGGGATAGCGGCGGCATTCAAGAATCTTCATATCATGTATAAGAAAACCAAGGATCTTTAGGTAGTTAAGTATAGATGGACTGGCAAATAATCTATGAAGACTTAAAGACCAAAAGCTGGATCGTCCTTTTGATCCTGGCTTCTGCCAGCTATTTCATACTGAGCCCGGCGCGGACACTCGGGACTATCACAGGAGGACTGCTTATTATCGCCAATTTTCAGGTCTTTCAGCATACGATCCGAAAGGCCTTTACTTCCGATGCCCGACTTAAGTCCGGGAAAATCGCCATTATCGCAAAGTATTACCTTCGGCTCTTTTTTTTGGGAATAATCATATACGTACTGATGGGGAAAGGGTGGGTAGACCCTGTCGGCCTGGCCATCGGACTTTCCACCGTAGTTATCAGTATCTCCATACTGGGAGTCAGTTTGGCGATGAAGGTACTAACAGGGGGGGCTTCTTAACATTGGAGCATCATTATTATTTCTTAAATGAAATCCTAGGGGCACTCGGCTTCGCCCATTTCGCCGAAGAATATGAACATGTCGTCCATTCGTGGTTTGTGATGATAATTATCCTGGTGGGCGGAATCTTGCTTTCCAGGGAAATCAAATTGCTCCCCGGTAAGGGACAGAACATAGCGGAGGTTATAATCGGAAAACTGGAGGATTTCATGGTGGGTATTACAGGGCCTGAGGGAAGGTTATTCTTTCCCTTTATTGCCACTATCTTCCTCTATATACTGGTCAGTAACCTTTTAGGCCTTATACCGGGCTTTTCCTCTCCCACGGCGAATCTCAATACCACCCTTTCCTTGGCAGTATGCACATTCTTTCTGACCCATATTATCGGCATCAAGTTCCATGGGGTAAAATACATCAAACACTTTTTGGGGCCGGTATGGGTCCTTGCACCCATTGTTTTGATAATAGAACTCATCGGTCATTTCGCAAGGATTATGTCTTTAAGTGTCCGGCTTTTTGGAAATATGTTCGGCAAGGAGAAGATACTGGGCATCCTTTTCGGCTTGTGGGGACTCTATCTGGCCCCTCTGCCCATGCTCTTTCTGGGGATATTGACAAGCTTTATTCAGGCAGCTGTCTTTATGCTACTGGCCATTGTCTATTTTGCGGGGGCAATGGAAGAGGCTCACTGAGTCAAACAAAAAAATAATAAGAGAAGGGAAATCATTTCATGTTGAAAAAAAGCGTATCAGCAATATTTGCCGGTGTCCTGATTCTGGGGATCGCTTCAATGGCCATGGCAGGGGATGACAGTGCTGCAAGGGCCGCGGGACTGTGGACCTTATGCGGCATCGCCATATCCTCCGGTCTCGCCATAGGCGTAGCGGCAGTGGGAACCGCCCTGGCCATGGGCTATGCCATCAACGGGGCCCTGCAGGGGACGGCAAGGAATCCGGAGGCCGGCGGGAAGATTATGACTTCCATGATTATCGGTCTGGCCCTGATTGAGTCTCTCTGTATCTATGCCCTGATTATCTGCTTCATTATGGTATTCAAGATCCCTGATTTGGGCCCCATGTTGGATGCAATCGTAAAGTCTTTTGGCGTTTGATGGTATAATCAGGTCCATTCCCATAAGACTGATATCAGGGTAAAAGGATGAAGATACTTGAGGCCGTTATTAAGAGAATCACCGCAGCCTATTTTCTCCAGTATTCAGGCATCAACAGGACTATTACCGTGTAGATCTCCAGCCTTCCCAAAAGCATGCAAAATATAAGAACCCACTTACCTATTGGAGGAATCCCCGTGTAGTTGTGCACAGGGCCCACCAGTCCCAAGCCGGGGCCCACATTAAAGATACAGGCGGCCACAGAGGCAAATGAGGATATTAGATCAAGTCCGAGAGCCGACATAGCCAGGGTCGCGGCCACGAAAAGGGCTAGATACAATATGAAAAAACCCCAGATACTGCTCAATATCTCTGAGGAGACAGGCTTTCCTCCCAGCTTTACCGAAGTGACGGCATGGGGATGAATAATGCGGAAGACCTCCTTAAAGGCATGTTTGACCAGCAGTATTACTCGCATGGTCTTTAAACCACCTCCGGTAGATCCGGCCATTCCCCCTAAAAACATGCAAAGGACTAAAAGATTACGGGAAAGGGCTGGCCATTTTTCATAATCGGCGGTTACAAAACCGGTGGTAGTGATAATGGAACTGACCTGAAAGGCAGCATAACGAAAGGCCTTTAAAAAAGAGTCATAGACTGCTCCATGTATGTTCAAAGTAACCACGATGATAAGCGCACAGACCATGGCAAGAAAGATCCGGCATTCGGGATCTTTTCCAAAGACGACCGGATCTCCTGTAATCAGCCTGTAATGCAGAGAAAAATTAATGCCCGCTAGGAGCATAAAGACAATAACCACGCCGTCAAGATAGGCACTGTTGTAATGGGCAATGCTGGCGTTTTTGGGGGAAAAGCCGCCGGTAGGCATGGTGCAAAAGGCATGGTTTATAGAGTCGAATAGAGACATTCCACCCAACAGAAGCAGTATGACCTCCAGGGAAGTAATAAGCAGATATACCTTCCACAGGGTTTTAGCCGTATCGGATATTCTCGGTTTCAGTTTATCGACTACGGGACTGGGTATTTCCGCCTTATAAAGCTGCATCCCCCCGACTCCAAGAAAAGGCAGTATGGCTATGGAGAGGACTATGATCCCCATGCCCCCGAACCACTGGGTGATACTTCTCCACATGAGAATACCTTTTGGTACGCCTTCGATATTAGAGAGAACAGTGGCCCCAGTGGTGGTGAAACCTGATATGGATTCAAAATAGGCGTTGGTAAAATCATGGATAGAGCCGGAAAGGATAAAAGGGACGGCACCTACCAGACCCGCTGCTATCCACCCGAAGGTTACGATGGCAACGCCGTCCCGATGCTTTAGGGCTTTATTATCACCCTTATATGTAGATGCGTATATCAGAAGCCCGGCACCAACGGCGATAAGCATTGACCATACCAGGGACATGGCACTGCCGTCTTTATAGATGAGTGACACTCCCAATGGGAAAAGCATGGACAGGCCGAGGAAGAGGACGAGGATGCCCACGAACCTGAAGACAAGAACAGGATTCATTAGAAATAGTCCAGTTTGACGGTAAGGAGTTTTTCCAGTTTAGGGATAACCTTTCTTAATGCGAATATAATAAGACGATCATTGCATCTGATCACGCTGTCGCCCCTTGGTATTATTATCTCCTCGCCCCGTATTACCGCTCCCACCAGGGCGCCTTTGGGAAAATCAATAAGGGAGAGGGGCGTGTTCACGATATCGGAGGTCTCAAGCGCCTCAACCTCGATTGCTTCCGCATACTCTCCCTTTAATGGGGCAACAGAAATAACCTTGCCGCGTCTTACGTATTGAAGAATGGCCCTTACCGCGGAAAGTCTGGGGCTTACCACGGTGTCTATTCCGATTGCGGAAACAAGAGGAATATAGCTTAATTTGCTTATGCGGGTTATGGTCTTTTTAACTCCCAGTTCCTTGCCAAGCAATGATATAAGTATATTATTTTCTTCATCCCCTGAAAGGGCGACCAGAAAATCCATCTCGTTGATATTTTCTTCTTGAAGCAGGTCCTTGTCCGTGCCGTCGCCGTTTATGATTATCACTTTTTCGAGTTTTTCGGCAAGACCGGCGCACCGCTGGTTATCCCTTTCAATAATCTTGACGTGGAGCTGTGTCTTATCCAGGGCCATCGCCAGTGCCGTACCGGTTTCTCCCGCTCCGATTATGATGACCTTTCGAAATTCTTTCTCCCTGTTATCCAGGAAACCGGAGACCTTGTGTAATTCATCCGACTTTACCACCAAATATATCATGTCATTGGCCCCAATAATGTCTTGGCCATGGGGAATGAGAACCTTTTCTCCCCGAATAATGGCGCCTATAAGCAGGTTTCCATTCCGGCTGTTAAAGGTATTGAGACTTCGCCCTGCAAAGGGCGAATCCGGTTTTATGGTGATACCAATGAGTTTGATCCTTCCGTCCACAAATTCGATGACATCGGAGGCGCCCGGGACGGACATAAGATTACGAATGGTTTCAACCATTACGGTATCAGGGTTTATAATCCGTTCAACACCGAGGAGGTCTTTGCCGAAGAGATCTTTCTCCTGCAGGTACTCCTGATTGCGTACGCGGGCCACCTTGAGTATATACCTGTTCAGGTTTCTGGCCAGAAGACAGGCTATCAGGTTGGCTTCGTCACTGTCTGTGGCAGCAACCAGCATGTCCGCTTCCTTGATCCCTGAGGTTTTAAGGGTTCCCGGGCTTGTACCTGAACCGACCAGGACCTGAACATCCAGATTCTCTACAATTCGCTTGATCTTGTCCGGATCCTTGTCAATTACCAGTACGTCCTGACCCTCTTCTGAAAGTTTCTCCGCGCTGTGAAATCCCACTTCACCGGCGCCTATTATGATAATTTTCATGGGTTTTATCCTAAATGTGTTTAATACCTATTAATCACTATAGAGTATCCGGGGTTCAAAGGATTCAATTGTTCATTTTCTGATGATTTAAAGCAGCCGCACTGATATGTCAATATATATAATTATTAAATCAAAAGTCCTTGTTTGGCAATACTGATGATGGTCGTAAACGTATAGTTTATGAGGTATAAGGTATGGGGTGGGTGGAGGGTCTGCGGTGGCGACGGCTCATGTAGATCAATTTATATGGACAATGAGCACGCATGGTGTTAGATTTAGCTACTGTATACTGGTATAAGCGGTATAAGGTAATAAGAAAGGGATCATAGAACATTATGCTGACGGTAGATTTGAGAGATAGATATGAAGAATTAGTAGAGTATATTGACAGGTTTCCCAGCACGAATATTTTCGTGTTAGGAGATATAATGCTGGATGAGTATATCTGGGGTGATGTCTCTCGTATATCGCCCGAGGCACCGGTGCCGGTCGTAGATATAAAAGCGGAAACAAAGAGGCTGGGTGGCTCGGCCAATGTGGTCCATAATATAATTTCCTTGGGAGGTAAAAGCATCCTGAGCGGGGTAATAGGAGAGGACGATACAGGAAGGGAGATAATCGAGTCTTTACAAGCCCTGGGGTTGACAACAGAGGGTGTCCTTATGGATCCGGGCCGACGTACAAGCACCAAGACCAGAGTTGTTGCACAGAATCAGCATGTGGTCCGGTTTGACCGTGAAAACCGGAGGCCCTTAGACTCGTGGATGAATGATAATCTCCTTAATTTTTTGGAAAAAAGCATGGACAGTATTGATGCCGTAATTGTGGCTGACTACGGGAAAGGGGTAATATCCTCACAACTGATGAAAGGGTTGAGGGATCTGGTCATGGACTCCGATATTATCCTGGCGGTTGATCCCAAGACGGATCATTTCGAGTATTACAGGGAGATTGATGTTATCACGCCCAACCACAATGAGGCGGGGTCCTTCTGCCGGTTTGAGATAGTGGATGAAGAAACACTTATCAAGGCCGGAGTGAAGATGCTGAATGATCTCCAGTGCAAGTCCGTTCTTATCACCCAGGGAAAGGAAGGCATGACACTCTTTGAGAAAGGCGAAGAGCCATGCCATATTCCTACGATCGCCAGAAAGGTCTTCGATGTGTCGGGCGCCGGAGATACAGTTGTAAGCACACTCTGTCTGGGTCTGGCTTCGGGTATGGATTTAAAGTCCGCCGCGGTTATATCTAATTTGGCCTCCGGCATTGTGGTGGGAGAGGTCGGTACTTCCGTGGTGACGGCAGAAGAGCTGAAGAAGGCAATCAATAGTGGTTGACTTCGTTACCGCCCGTTAAACGGCGAGTGATTGATAGAAACTGGAGCACATTCAAATTGGGGGGGGGTAGACCGGGAGAAGGACAAAAAGACATAAACAGACCAGAGGTGGTTTGATGAGTACTCTACATGAAGCAGATGCCGTGAAATTGATTTTCAGTCTGTTTTCATCTGATAGCCCATTGATTGACAGAGTTGTCAATGAACTGCAGGATATGTTCGGGCCCACGGATAAGATAAGTCCATGGCTTGTTTTCGACCGTACCAGGTATTATGAGAGAGAGATGGGTTGGCCGTTACACCGGCGCTTTATCTCATTCCAGAGGTTGATAGACCCCGGAGAGATCGTGGATATAAAATTAGGCGCTGTCGGATTGGAGGATAAGTATACCCGGGACGGGAGGCGCCTTATAAACATTGACCCGGGCTATATATCCCTTGAACGCCTGGTATTGACCACAGGGAAGAACTATACTCACAGGATTTATCTTTCCAAGGGCGTTTACGCGGATCTGACCCTGGTCTTCAACAAGGGTAGTTTCAGACCGCTTGAGTGGACCTACAAGGATTATTCGGATCCGTCCACTGTGGCCTATTTTAATGATGAAAGAGAAAGATATAAGAGATCCTTAAGGGGAGTGGATATATAGATAATCAGGGATCTAGCAATCTCTTTCAGAGAAAGGATCATAAGCTTGATAAAGAGCATGACCGCATACGGGCGCGGAGAATATGAACTGGGTGGCACTGTATTTTCAGCGGAGATAAAATCCCTGAATAACCGTTACAGGGATATTATACTGCGTATCCCGGCTTGCCTGCAGGAACTGGAGGATTTCATAAAGGCGGTGATCTTTTCCAGGATAAGACGCGGCAGGATAGAGCTATCCATTCAGGTGAATAAAAAGGACAAGGAAATGAACACTGGACTGGAGATAAACCGTCCGCTGATAAAGTCATATATCTCCCTATTCAAACAGCTAAGCGAGGAATTCGGCCTTGATGAAAGGATCAGGCCCGATTATCTTTTGCAGATAAAGGATATCCTTGTTATGAAGCCCGAGGAGATGGATGTGGAGGAATTACGCGCCGGGGTTAAAGAGGTCATGGAGCGAGCACTTGATTCCATGGATTCCATGAGGAATAGGGAGGGACAGGTTATCGAGGAAGATCTTTTGAAAAGACTGGAGTTCATGGCAGGATACCTTGACGCTATTGAGGAGAAATCACCCCTTGTAGTGGATGAATACCAGGAGAAATTGAGGAACAAGATTGAAACCATATCTGAGGATATCGAAGTGGATGAAGGTCGTCTGGCACAGGAAGTAGCCATATTCGCTAGCAGATGCGATATAACCGAGGAAATCCTGCGTACCAGAAGCCATCTGTCCCAGTTTGAGGACTATATGGCCATGGATGACTCGGTGGGGAGGAGATTGGATTTCCTGGTACAGGAGCTTAACAGGGAGGTAAATACCATAAGCGCCAAGGCTTCTAACGCGTCCATATCAGCCGATGTGGTGGAAGTTAAGGCGGAATTGGAGAAGATACGGGAGCAGATCCAGAATATTGAATGAAAGGAGTATTATATGACTCATAAGCTTGTGAATGTCGGGTTCGGTAACTCAGTGGTCTCAAGGCGTGTGGTGGCGATAATCTCTCCTAATGCCGCCCCGATCAAACGCCTGCGCGAAGAGGCACGAGAAGAAAGGAGATTGATCGACGCCACCCAGGGCAGGAAAACAAGATCTGTTATTATCACCGACAGCAACCATGTCATTTTATCAGCTATACAATCTGAGACCATTGCCCTTAGATTCAGTCCGGACATAATTTTGAGCAAGGAAGAAATCGAAGAGGAAAAATGAAAGGCCAGCTATACGTCTTTTCCGGTCCTTCCGGTTCAGGGAAATCAACAGTGATCCGCAAATTAAGGGAAAGGATTAAGGAACTGGGATATTCCATTTCCCACACTACTCGAACGCCAAGGGAAAACGAGGTGAATGGGGTTGCTTATCATTTTGTGGACCGGGACACGTTCAACAGGATGATAGAGGAAAAGTCCTTTGTGGAATGGGCGGTTATATATGGTGACCTTTACGGCACCTCTGTTAACGGGCTGCGTGAGCAGCTGGACCTGGGAATTGATATGCTGCTTGACGTGGACCACCAGGGTGCCAAAAACATCAGGGCGCTCTTTAGGGAATGCGCTATGATCTATATTCTGCCCCCCTCTCTTGAAGTCCTTGAAGGGAGACTTAGAGACAGGGCAACGGACGAAGATGATGTAATAGCTGAAAGGCTGAGACAGGCCCAGGATGAAATAGGGAACTGCGGCTTTTATGATTATCTTATTATCAATTATGACATTGAAAAGGCGGTAGAGGAAGCGGAAGCCGTCATTCTTTCGGACCGTTGCCGTAAGTCCAGGGTCTTCCCCAGGATTAAGGAGATATTCGGGCTATAAACCAGAACAATCGGTATGGTTCAAAACCTTTGGATTTCAAAGTTGAGGGTACACCCTTTATAAACGTTTAATAATGGTTCATCCGGTTAATGAGTACCCTAGTTAATGATATCTGGATATTTTGCGCTATATGGGCCATGGGGTTCTCTTTTTAGCGGCGAACTCGTTTATGTGCTATGACCCTGCACAAAACAAGACGGGGCGGGCGGGTAGCCTTTTCCGGACTTGGCCGGACTCGAAAATCTTCTATTATCTCATAAGTATTCCGCCCGCATGGGTGGCACCCTACGTAATTAGCATGCTGTTAATATTTTCGCCGATTAAAAGAGAGCCCCATGGGCCATTAAGGTACTTATAATGAGGTTTAATCTTTTACTTCTTTACGTACTTATTAACCGGATGAACCTTAATAATGAGATCGCAGGACAAGACCAATATAAACCAGGGGAAAGAAGTAAGGCTTATACCCGGTGTGTATGGTGTTAAGGAAGCGCTGCTGGAGGGAAACGTTGATATAGTGGAGTTATGGATCAGTGAAGGCAGGCATTCCTCAAGGATCAGGGAGATACTTAAGATTGCAGACAAGAAGGATATCCCTGTTTTTTTTAAAGAGGTGGATATACTGAATGACGTAATGCCGGGCACAAGGCATCAGGGTATCGTCGCCCTGGCCCAAGAATTCGGATATTTCCAAGTGGAAGACCTTGTCAACGAGTCTCTAAAGGCACCGGGATACGCCCTGCTAATAGGAGTTGATCACATTACGGATGAGGGGAATCTGGGGGCAGTAATCCGTACGGCCGTGTTTTTCGGGGTTCAAGGCATTATGTTGCCCAAAGACCGTTCTGCTAAAATATCGGTGAATATGATAAAAAGATCCGCCGGTACCTATGTGCACCTCCCTGTTGCTAGGGTAGTAAACCTGGCCAGGGCACTGGATAAATTGAAAAAGAGGGGATTCTGGATAATCGGAGCAGCGGGCGAAAGCAAAGAATCCATATATAAATTTGAATGGAAGAGGGATCTTATCCTTATACTTGGAAATGAATACAGGGGCCTAAGCCCATTAATCAAGGATAAGTGCCACCAGTTGGTATCCATACCGTCCTTGGGAAAGGCAGAGGCACTCAATGTCTCGGTGGCCGCCGGGGTAATCCTTTCCGAAATTATCCGTCAGCGAACGCAGGGATAAAAGGAATTCCAGGCGTATCTTCAATGCTCCTCCTCGCAGGAACAAGGATGTGATTAATTATGTCTGAGACTAAGTCCATCGATTCATAAATTCGATGACGAATTTATTTACTCAGGACTTAGTGCTGAGTAAGCGATTATACCCTTATTTGACAGGCTAAAATACGTCACTGTATTTGCGAATCGAAGCACTAAGCATAGTCCACTTGAAATCAAAAGGTCTGCTAAACCTTTTGACTCGCCTTCGCCAAGATGCCCCGTGCGGGAGCACGGGGAGCTTCACTTCTTGGAGATAGCGGCGGAACCCGAACTGCCCGGACCCGTCTATGCGTAACATTGTGACGGGACCTGGAAAGCCGGAAACGCAACGATACGGGTATCTGATCCTGGGCAATATGAAATATATGAAGAAAAGAAATAAGGCCTTCAACCCAGTCTTCAAAAACACCCGCATGATAGCATGGGGGCCGGGAAAGGATGAAAAGATAGACAAGGTTAAAAAGCCCGAACGAGTAGAGTCGGGCCATGATGATACTGTTCATTTTCTGGAAGCCATGTCCGATGTGCATCCGCTTTCAGCGGACGGTAGAGAGAGGATCCCTGTCCAGGGAAAAAATATGAGCCCATCCCACACCCCTCCTGATGAAGAAAAGGAAGTCATGACACACCTAAGGGACCTGATAAGTGGCTCTGCTGAAATGGATATCTTTTTTAGTGATGAATACATAGAAGGGTCCATAGGAGGTGTCGGGAAGAACATAATGAGAAAGCTTAGAAAAGGCCAAGTCCCGGTACAGGATTATATAGACCTCCATGGCCTCACCCGAAAGGAGGCTGAGAGAAGGGTCAGGAGATTTCTTATCAATAGCCATGGCCGTGGTTTACGATGCGTGCTCATAGTCCATGGCAGGGGCCTTAATTCTCCTGACAATATACCTGTCTTAAAGGAAAGGCTCCCGGTTTGGCTCAATCGCGGACCCGCCAGAAAGATTGTTCTGGCCTTTGCCACCGCCAGGCCGTACGACGGAGGAACCGGGGCGATATATGTACTGCTCAGGAAATAGATATAGAGGGACTTTAATCCAGCCTCTTCCTGAAAAACCTGACCGCCCCTGTAAACACAGCCACGCCAAGAACAAACAATCCCAGGAACTGCGGCCACAGCAGTTCCAGACCAATCCCTTTTAAAAAGACACCCCTGATGATGACCAAAAAATATCTGAGGGGATTCAGAAGTGTAAGCCATTGTATGACTACCGGCATGTTGGATATGGGGAATATAAGCCCGCTCAGCAATAAAAAAGGAAGTATAAAAAAGAATGTTGTCATCATGGCCTGCTGCTGGGTATTGGATACTATGGAAATGAAAAGCCCTATCCCTATGGTGCTTATAAGAAAGAAACAAAGCCCTGCAAAAAGTACCAGAAAATTTCCGTTAAAGGGGACCCTGAACCACAGGACTGCAAAGATCGTAACCATAATCATCTGTCCGATGGCAATAGTTATATAGGGTATAGTCTTTCCCAGGATCAGTTCCGAGGATTTCAGCGGAGTTACTATAAGTTGCTCTATAGTTCCCGCCTCCTTCTCCCTTATTATAGCCATCGAGGTAAAAAGGAGGGAGATAAGCATAACCAGGAAGGCCACAATACCTGGGACAAAGGTATTTTTACTCTCCATGTTTTCGTTATACCATGTCCTGATCCTTGCATCTATCCTTCCATATTCTAACTTACGATGGTATATCTCCTTTAATAGGTCCTGGTTGTAATCGTTTATTATTGATGACAGGTATGCCACTGTCTTTGCCGATATATTGCTCATGCTTCCGTCAATCAGGACCTGTATGATCGCGGAATCGCCCTTCCTTATCCGCTCGCTGAAATCAGGCCCTATCTTGATAATCATATCCACCTTCCTATGAAGCAGTATATCTTCCAGATCTTCCGTATTTTTTGCAAAATATGTAATCCGGAACGTCCTGTTAGCGTCGATAGCATCAGTCAGCATCCGGCTCTCGTGTGTCATGGACTGATCCAGCATGCCGACCTTGACATCGTTTACGTCCGTGCTTACGACATAACCGAATATTATCAACATCATGAAAGGCGCAATTATGATCAAGGGGAGATTTCTTTTTTCCCTTAGGAGCTGAATGAATTCCTTGCGGATCAGTTCCCTTATCCTGACACTGTTCATATTATAATCCCTCCTTCCTTAATTTCCTGAAGGCGAGATTCGCAAGGATTATGCACATAATCAAAAGTACAAGATAGTCGAACCATAGATATCCAAACCCCAGGTTTCGAAGATACAATCCGTTTAAAATATCTATAAAATATCTGGCAGGCACGATGTATGAGATCACCCTGAGGATGAGGGGCATATTGTCCACGGGAAAGACAAAATCCGACAGCAAGAGGGAAGGAAGATATGAAAGCATTATGGCCATCTGGTTGGCAATTAGCTGTGATTTAACGGTAACGGAGATGAGCAGACCCAGGCCCAATGCCGTCCAGATATAGACGGTCGAGGCAAGGACCATCAGCCAGAAGCTCCCCTTAATAACAACTCCTAAGAGGGCCTGTCCCATCAGGACGGCAATAAGCGTATCCACGATCCCTATAAAAAAATAAGGCAGGGCCTTGCCGATAAAAAAATCACCTGCGCTGACAGGAAGGGAGAGGATGGTTTCCATGGTCCCGTTTTCATACTCACGTGCTATAACAAGAGATGTGAGTATAGCGCCTACGATCATTATTATGAGGGCAATAATGCCTGGCACAATAAAGTTCCGACTTTCCATGTCTTCGTTGAACCATATGCGAATCCTTGCATCGACCGGCATCTTCATCTCCTGGATGCCCTTCCTGTTAATAAAATCAACCATAAGTTCCCTGTTATAATCCTGGATAAAGGCGGATATATAACCGCTGGATATGCCGGCAGAATTTGAATCGGATCCGTCGATGATGAGTTGAACCGGGGATTGACGATCCGCCCGGATATCCGAGGTCCACCCTGGAGGGATGATAAGGGCAAGAATAGCCTTCTCTCTGTCAATAAACTCGATAGCTCCTGCGCTGTCAGATGGATAGGCAATAACATCAAAATAGATAGAGGCATCGAGACGGTCAATCAGGTCCCTGGACATATCCGTTTTGTCCTGATCTACGACCGCAACCTTTATGTCCTTCACATCCAGGCTTAGTGCATAACCGAACATAAGGATTAGAAAGAGCGGTATGATGAATGCAAGGTACAGGCTCCTGAAGTCCCTTATCAGGTGGTAATATTCTTTTCTTGCTATAGCCTTTATGTTTGTGAAATTCAATGTTAATCCTTGCTATCCTATTCACGCTTCATAAGTTTAATAAACACGTCATTCAGGTCTGCGTCCGGCTTATCCGGCAACATATCATTTATTATCGATGTCGGACTTCCTGATGCTACAATCCTGCCGTCATTTATCATGACAATCCTTCCGCAATTACGCGCCTCATCCATATAATGTGTTGTTACAAACGCCGTTATCCCCTCCCTTGCCAGGTGATTGATAAATTCCCAAAAGTGCCTTCTGGTTATGGGATCAACGCCTGACGTTGGCTCATCGAGAAAAAGAATTTGCGGCCTGTGTATCAGGGCACAGCCCAGGGCAAGCCTCTGACGCCAACCCGCAGGCAGGTCCCTTGTAATGCGGTCCCTGACATCCGTGAGATGGGCCATGTCAAGCACCCATTCAATCCTTTCATTCCAATCCTTCTCAGGCACACTGTAGATCCCCAGATAAAAGCGTATATTCTCAAAGGGTGTCATATCTTCATAAAGGGAGAATTTCTGGGACATGTAGCCAATGGAATGCTTTACCTGTTCAGACTCTGTGAAGATATCATAGCCTGCGACCTTACCTTGACCTGATGTGGGTGTAATGATACCGCAGAGCATTCGTATGGTAGTAGACTTCCCTGCCCCGTTAGGCCCCAGGAAACCGAAGATTTCACCTTTTTTCACTGAAAAGGTTATTCCGTCTACTGCAGTGAAACCGCCGAAGACCTTTTTCAGATCGTTTACATAGACAATCTCAGATGCTGAATTGTTCATTCATCAACTCCGTGTCGGTTTCTTTAATGCCGTCTATCACAGCATCTTCAAGACTGTCGAACTTAGCCTTAATCTTGGAAGGATCTCCAGACTTGAGGACCTCTGATTTATGCATCAGGGCCAGATAGTCGCATTTCTCCCCCTCATCCAGATATGCTGTTGAGATCAGTATGGTCATTCCTTCCTCTTTCATGCCAAAAAGAATATCCCAGAACTCGACCCGTGAAACAGGATCAACACCGTTTGTTGGTTCGTCAAGTATTAGAATTTTGGGCTCATGGGACAGGACACATGCAAGGCCGAGTTTTTGTTTCATTCCGCCTGAGAGGTTGCCTGCAAGCCGGTCCGTAAATGACAGGAGATTTGAAAACCCGAGATAGCGTTCAGTTCTTTTCTTTCTCTCATCTCCAAACAACTTGAAGATATCCATGAAAAAACTGAAGTTTTCAAGGACAGTCAGGTCTTTGTACAGCCCGAAACGCTGGGGCATGTAGCCTATTAAGTGCTTTATTTTTGACCTATCTTTAACCGTGTCAAGCCCATCAATGGTAATATGGCCTGAACACGGCTGGATCATGCCTGCCACCATGCGCAGGAGCGTGGACTTCCCTGCCCCGTCCGACCCCACCAGACCGAAAATGCTTCCTCTTTTAATGTGGAGATTGACCTTATCTAAGGCCTTAACCGGCCCGTAGGCCATGGAGACATCTTCTATCCTGACAATTGTGTGATCCTGGGAAGATATCGAAGACATATGAGTGTCAGTGCTCCAGTTTGATCCTGGCATCCGCCGGCATGCCCGGTTTAAGGTCCAGATTTTTATTGGGTATTAAGACTTTGACCAGGTAAACGAGTTTTACCCTTTCCTTGTGGGTCTGAATGATTTTGGGAGTGAATTCAGCTTCGGAGGAGATAAAGGAGACCTTTCCCTCAAATACCTTTTCCGGCAAGCTATCCACTGTGACCTCCACTCTCTGGCCCGGCTTGATTCTTCCTATATCTGTCTCGTTGACGAATATCTTCAGTTCAATAGAGGATAGATCTGCCAGGGAAAAAACCTCCCGGCCCAGGGAGACTACTTCGCCGGGTTCTATGTTGCGGCTTGTAATGATCCCTTTGAAGGAAGCCCTTAGTTCCGTGAATCCCAGTTGAGTTTCAGCTAGTATGAATGATGCTTCAGCAGCCCTGACATTCGCTTTTGCCAGTTCAATCTCCTTTCGGGTCATGTCAATCTTATCAAGGTAGCTCTTTGCCTGTTTAAGGGCCGCCTTACCCTCTAGAAGCTTCGCCTTTGCAGCCCTGATATCCTCCTCCCTGTAGCCTTCCTGTAATTGATCCATGCTCGCCCCGGCGCTTTCGTATGCCTTCAGGGCGGTCTCATATCGGAGGACCGCATTATCGTGCTCCTTTTCGGAAATGATATTCTCTCTGAATAGCCTGTCACATCTCTCTTTATCCTTTTTTGCCATCTCCATGGATGTCCTGAGTGATGAAAGAGTATGCCCTGCCTTCTCAATATCCTGCATGCGATATCCTGCCTCCAATTCTTCCAGTTGTGCCTTTAATGCATTGACCCCGGCCTCGGCCCGCTCAACATCGGCGGGCAGAGCTTTTTTATACATCTCAAGGTTAAGTTCAAGTCTGTCAAGATTTACCCTGGCCGCATCCAGGTTTGCCTTTGCCTGATCATAACGCGCCTGATACTCTGAACGATCGAGTATCGCAAGGGCCTGATCTTTCTTAACCGATTGACCTTCATCGACATGGATCTCCGCTACTCTTCCGGCGACCTGAAAAGACAGCTCCGCTTGGGTGGCCTCCAATGTTCCGGAATAATAAAGTCCATTTAACCTGGCGCTCCTCTGCCCTAAATAAACAAGGAGAATCACAGCCAGAAGCAATGCAAAAAAGGATATTATAATGATCCGTTTTTTCAAGGAAACACCTCCGGATAAAAATTGTTAATAAATAGATTCAACGCATGACATTAAACCTATGCCTTCAATGCACGAAGTATCATTTTTTCTATCTCAGGGAGAACATGCTCAAAATTTGTCTTCTCAAAAACATTTATCTTCCCTCCAAGGATATGAGAATAATTATTCCTTACCGGCATGGATAGATTAAAAAGTATCATAGTCCCTATTGTCATCATATGCGCAATCATCGGATTAACATTGATGAACACTCCCTTTTTTACACCTTCATCAATGATATCTTTTACTATTACCAAGATGCCTGCCATATCATCAACAATTTCCTCATTGAAATGTGCCCACCCTGATGCCATCTCCCGCACCATAATCTTTGGAAATGCGGGATATTGCGCCATCGTTTTGGCAAAATTGGCAATATAGATTTTCAGCTTATCTTCAGGAGAAAAATTATTTTTGATATTTTCAGTGACCCGCTTGGCAGCATTGTGCATGACATTATGAATTACTGCATCATAGAGGGTCTTTTTGTCGCCGATCCTGTAATAGATCATGGCCTTGTTCACCCCGGCCCTTTTGGCGATTTCATCGACCCTCGCCCCTTCATAACCCGACTCTGCAAAGATCTCCATGGCCGCGTCCAGTATCATACGTATGGAATGATCCTGTTTTTCCTTTAGCCTTTTATTCGTCATTTTTATGGTCCTATTTCTTGGGTTTAACTTTTTAGTTAATATACATGGTTAAACTCAATTGTCAAGCTATTTTTTTGAAGAAGATTATTGATTCAATATTAAAAAGTGCATATGCTTTATTCGCCTTCGCCAGAATACCCTGCGGCTTGCCGCAGGGATGAATGGCAAGGTGAACCGCGGCGAAGCTCGTAAGAGCGAAGCCGGGTAGGCTATGGCGGAATTCCGCTTGATACCCCACCGCTTGCGGTGGGGAGCTTCATTAGAATACATGGCCGGAGTCTAGGTGGTAATTGTTCTGTAAATACTGTTTACATAGTTCAGGCACGGTGTTACGAGGAAGTTTTTTATGAAACTGGGGATTATCGGCCTCCCACAATCGGGCAGATCCACCATATTCGCAGCACTTTCAGGCGCAAGGGGCGAGGAGTCCAAAAAGGACCGGAGGATGATTACCGTCAAGGTCATGGATGACAGGCTAGATTTCCTCAGTGCCATGTATAAACCCAAAAAGACAACCTACTCCCAGATCGAATACCTCCTCCCCTCAGACCCGGTCTCCGGTTCCGAAGGTGTTATTTGGAATCTGGCAAGGACATGTGACGGCCTTATCCATGTGGTCCGCAATTTTACTAATGCCGCGGGCGCTGTCCCTGAACCGGAAGAAGATTTCAAACGGCTTGAACAAGATATGATCCTCAGTGATCTCGGGGTGGTTGAAAAAAGGATCGAAAGGATAGAAAAGGATATCAAGAAGGGCAAGAAGTCGGAAGAGGAGGAATACTCACTCCTAAAATCCTGCGTGGAGATCCTGGAAAGCGGTCGCCCTTTAAGGATATCGCCCTTACTGACTGCGAGCCCCCTATTAAAAGGATTCACCCTCCTTTCAGCCAAGCCCCAGCTGGTTATCATTAATAACGATGACGAGGATGAGTCCATGCCTCTATGGAAGTCAGCGCCTGAAAATGTCGAGATGTGCGTAATCAGAGGAAGGATCCAGATGGAGATAGCCGCCATGCCGGAAGAGGATGCCGAAGAATTTGTTATAGAATATCATATCGAAAAATCAGCCCTGGACCGTTTAATAGGCATGTCATATAAGCTTCTGAGTCTGATATCCTTTTTTACCGTGGGTGAAGATGAGGTTAAGGCATGGACCGTAAGGGAGGGTACACCGGCTCTGGAAGCGGCGGGTGAGGTACACACGGATATGCAGCATGGTTTTATCCGCGCGGAGGTCCTCTCGTACGATGATCTGAAGCAATATGGAAGCTTCAGAGAGGCCAGGGGATCAGGGCGGGTAAGACTTGAAGGCAAAGAATACGTTGTACAGGACGGGGATATCATTAATTTCAGGTTTAATATATGAGGAAAGGCGCAGGGCCTAAGGCACAAGGCCTAAAGATGTGATCTTTGTTTTACCCTGTGCCCTGCGCCTTGCCCCGACCGGCAAATCTGTGATATATAATAGAATATAAAATCTTAATTTATAAGGCAATCTATGAAAAAAATAAAGGTAGGCATTATCGGAGCGGGTGGTTATGGAGGTTGCGGGGCGATAGAACTCATTCTTGATCACCCCAACGCAGAGGTTGTCTCTGTTATTGACAAACAGGATATTGGAAAACCCATAAGTGACCTTTATCCGCATCTTAAAGGTTTCTGTGATCTTCCTCTTACGGCCCCGGACGACCCGGGCCGCGGTGATGATTTTGATGTGGTCTTTTTTTCCACCCCGGACGGAGTGGGCCAGGCAGGGGCTCGCTACTGGCTGGACAAGGGGGTAAAGGTCGTGGACTATAGCGGGGATTTCCGTTTTAACGACCCGGACATATACAAGGGCTACGCCTCCAGAATCGGGAGGGCCGGGGAGCATGCGTCACCCGATCTCCTGCCCGGGGCGGTATACGGGCTAGCGGAACTACATAGGAACGAAATTGCCGGAGCTGACCTCGTAGGCAACCCAGGCTGTTTCGCGGTGAGTTGCATCCTTGGACTGGCCCCTGCCATAAAATATGATTTAATCGAGACCGAATCCATTATCTGTGATGCCAAGACAGGTGTCTCCGGAGCGGGCAAAAAGCCCTCCCCGGCCTTTCATTATCCTGCCAGATATGACTCAATGAATGCCTACAAGATATCAGGCCATCAGCACGTTTTCGAGGTGGAAAGAGAACTCGGTCTTATTGCAGGGAGGGAGATAAAGATTACCTTTACCCCCCATGTCGTTCCCCTGAGCAGGGGCATATTAACCACCATCTATAGCCGATTAAACAAAGGGGAAAATATCAAGAGTATCCGGTCCGCATATACTTCTTTCTATGAGAACTGCGCCTTTATCAGGACCTTTGGCCCGGATACGGCCCAGAGCAGTTCCGATGTTAGGGGAAGCAATTTCTGTAATCTCTCGGTAAATGTGGATGAAAGGACCGGGAGGCTAATCGTGGTGAGCATAATAGATAATCTTGTTAAAGGCCAGGCAGGGAGTGCCGTTCAGAATATGAATATTATGTTCGGACTGGATGAGATTGCGGGTCTTTTAAGACCCGGCAGATTCCCGTAATAAATCTATAAACATAACCCGGATTGAACTCACTAATCTCCAGTTTGTACGATCCGGGTTTAATCTTATAGCTTGCGCCTTAGGCCTTATGCCTTTTACATACACACCTTTCTTACCTGTATAAGATCCGTCTGGCCGGTTAATACCTTTCTTATCCCGTCCTGCATAAGGGTGGTCATGCCGTCTCCTATGGCCTGATCCCGCAATTCCTCCATCCTTGCCCTTACCTGTATTTTATTCTGCATTTCTTCCGTTCCCACGATAATCTCATGCAGCCCGGTACGGCCCCTATATCCTGTATTGCCACACTTTGAACAACCTTTCGGTTTATACAGGACGAAATCGTCATCGTAGGAGTAACCCAGTTTTTCAAAGTCGCCTTCATAAAGCCTGATCAGGTTGTCATATTCTTCCCTGTCAGGGTGATAAGCCTCCTTGCATTCTTTGCACAGGGTCCTCACAAGCCTCTGGGCCAGGACTCCCAGCAAGGCATCGGCGAAATTAAAAGGATCCATACCCATATCAAGTAGACGGGTTATGGTTTCAGGTGCGCTGTTGGTATGAAGGGTGCTGAAAACCAGGTGCCCTGTCAGTGAGGCCTCTATACCGGTAGACACAGTCTCTTGATCACGCATTTCACCTACCATGATCACATCAGGATCAGCCCTCAAGAAGGCCCTCATGGCGGTTGAAAAATCAAAACCTATCTTGGCGTGTACCTGAACCTGACGAAGGCCGTCTTGGGTGATCTCAACGGGATCCTCCGCTGTCCAGATCTTTGTTTCGGGTTTATTGATATAATGCAGGGCAGCATGGAGTGTAGTTGTCTTTCCGCTTCCAGTAGGGCCCACAACCAGGACTATCCCGTAAGGTTTGGTGATCATATCTATGAACACGTTATAATTTCTTTCATTCAGGCCCATCTTTTCCAAGGGGATGGGCTCACCGGCGGCCAGGATACGCATGACCACATCCTCAACACCGCCTGCGGTGGGAATGGTTGCGACACGGAGTTCGATATCAAGGGGGGCGAATTTCTTAAACTTTATCTTACCGTCCTGGGGAAGCCGCCTCTCTGAGATATCCAAGTCCGACATGATCTTGAGTCGTGAAACCAGTGCCTGCTTGAATGAATAAGGGATAGTCTGATATACTTGGCAGGCACCATCTATCCTGAATCTTATCACGGAATTCGCCTTGCCGGGCCTTGGTTCGACATGGATGTCCGAAGCGTTCCGGTTAAAGGCGTCAACTATCATCTTGTTCACAAGCTGGACAATAGCACCGTCTTCTTCACTTACCCTGTCCAGGTCATCGGTATCTTCCTGTTCTTCCGTGCCGAGTTGTCCCAGGATATCCTCTATGCTCCCGGAATCCTCCATTGTTCCTATTCTCTTGATGTCAAAAAACAGATCGATCATCTCGAAGATGTCATCTTTTATGGAAACACAGAATTCAAAATCCTTGCTGGGAATGAGTCTTCTGATAGTATCCCTTGCCGGCAGATAATTGGGGTCTTCCATAGCCACAATTACCTTGTTGCCGGATTGTGATACAGGGGTAAACACACTGTGCTTGAGGAAGTTGGCTTTCAGGCCCTTGAGGAGTTGGCCCGGGATCACCATCTTATCATCGTAGGGAATAAAACGTGTTTTGTAAAAGGCGGCCAGGGATTTACCGATATCATCCTTTGACACATGGAAATCACTTATCAGGACGCTTTCCACTGATTTTTTGAGCTTGCGGGCGTCGTTCATGGCCTTTTCCAAGTCTTTATCGGTGATGATGTTGTTGGTAACCAGAAAGTCATATTTGGTCGGCTTCTTCTTACTTACTACCCTCTGGTTATTAAAAAAGGCCAATCCGAGTACTTTGGCTATCTCCATCACGGAGGACTGGTCTTCAAGGGTAAAATGGCTTCCGTCTTTTTTGTTTATAAGCTGTATAACTCCGAGCAGGTACTTGTTATGGATGATAGGCGCCGCTAGGACCTGGGTCGTTTTATATCCCGTCCTGTCATCATAGCTTTTATTGAATACTAATTCCGGATTAATCCTCCTAAGTTCGTTATCATCATACGCGTTGGCGATATTGACTGTTTTGCCGGAAGCCGCGCAGTAGCCAGAGATACTCGTATTGTTTATTGGTACCCGGATCTCAGCAACCTCAGTCCCTGTCTTGAATCTGGAAACGATCTGCTTATTCACGCCATCAACAACATAAATGGTGATTCTATCTGTGGCAAAAAGGCTTAGGATATCCTTCTGCAGATTGAGTAGAATATCGTTGGTATCCTTGGCAGAATGGATCTTATTGGTGATATTATTAAGCCTTTTCTGAAACTGCAGCTGTCTTTCAAGAGATGACGCCCTATTGTTTGTTTCATCTGCTTTTTTGACTGTAGCTGCCATACTCAGATTGACAACCTCCCAATTTATGAATACTGTTTCTTATTCTAGTGTGATTTGATAAATATGCAAGATATTTATTTACAAGATAAAACATCTTTATATATCATACTATAAATAATTCATTATTTCAATATAATATTTATACCTGCCCTGATCTACCAGCAAGGCGGCATTTTTTCCCATTACAAAGGGCGGGGCAGGGGAAACGGGTGCCTATTAAGCGATCCGGACGGACAAAAAGAGTATCAGGTGGCTTCAGGAGATAAGATGTTAATTGATAGCCACGCGCATTTGGATATGCAGGACTTTAGCGAAGACCTGGAAGATGTCCTTCAAAGGGCCTTAAACGGGGGTGTTACCCAGATAGTAACAGTAGGGATCGATATTTCCAGTTCTATCAGGGCCCTAGAATTGGCAAACAGGTATGGTTTTATATTCTCATCCATAGGTTATCATCCCCATAATGCTCTCGATGCGGATCCCGGGAGGCTGAAGGAACTGGGCAGGCTTGCACGGGAGGAGAAGGTTGTTGCATGGGGTGAGATAGGCCTGGACTTTTTTCGCCTTCTTTCCCCTCGGGAAAAGCAGATTGAGGTATTTGAGCGACAGGTGGAGATGTCTGCGGAATTCGGCCTGCCTATTATAGTACATGACCGGAATGCCCACCCTGAAGTGCTTGATATCTTAAGAAAGAGAAGTGGTAAGAGTAATAAAGGCGTAATTCACTGTTTTTCAGGTGACTATGAACTTGCCATGGCCTTTATTGATATCGGCTATTATATCTCAATCCCCGGTACCGTAACATATAATAACAGCATTAAGGTCCAGGATGTGGCTTGCAGAGTCCCCATTGAACGCTTGTTAATTGAGACAGACTCGCCTTTTCTGACGCCTGTCCCCGAAAGGGGAAAACGAAATGAGCCCCTTTTTGTCAAGCATACCGCAGCCAGCATCGCTCGATTAAGGGGAATGGATTTTGAAGACCTGGCATTCAGGACCTCTGAAAACGCTAAGAGACTCTTCGGGCTTAAATAGGGCAAAAGGGTTACCCATTTTTTTAATATCAATCAAATTTTTTGGGTTCATCCGCTTAATGAGTACACTTAATGATAAAACTATAGCAAGTTTGGTGATATTCGGCCCATGGGGCTCTCTTTGCAGCGGCGAAAAAATTAGAAGCAAGATAATAGCATAAGGTGCCACCCAGGCGGGCGGGTAACTTCTGAGATAATAGCCGGACTTCCGGTCCTGGTATACTATTTCAATAGCCCGCCGCCCGCCTCGTCCGGCTTATTGCCCGGGACTTGCACATAAACAAGTTCGCCTGTCGCAAAGAGAACCCCATGGGCCAAACCAAGTATTTATATAAAGTCCTTTCAGTACTCATTAACTGGATGATCCATTTTTTGAGATAAGACTAAAACATGCGTTTTAAGACCATAAGCAATGAAAATCCCCTTGTCCTTGCGTCCGCTTCTCCCAGAAGGAAGAGGATCCTGCGGGAGATAGGATTGCCTTTCCGTTTTTTACCGTGTCATATCGATGAAAAAGAGACAGGGGACACTCAGGCCGATATCGCCTGTATCCTGGCCCAACGAAAGGCAATGTACGCCTGTTCAAGGTCCCCGGAGAACTGGATACTGGGAGCGGATACAATAGTGGTTTTACAGGAGACACTATTGGGCAAACCCGTTGATAAGGAGGAAGCAAAGTCCATGCTCGCCATGCTGAGCGGCAGGGGCCATGAGGTGATAACAGGTTTTTCCATAATTGATCCTTCCGGAAGTATCGCCCATACGGGACATGTGAGAACTACGGTGGCCATAAAGGGATTATCCGAAAGAGAGATAAGGGCCTATATCGCCACAAAAGAACCGTTTGGTAAGGCCGGTAGTTACGCAATCCAGGGAATAGGGGCTTTCATGGTAAGTGGCATAATCGGCTCTTACAGCAATGTTGTGGGCTTACCAGTCCATGCCGTGATCGAAGCGCTTCTTGCAGTAGGCGCCCTGGATTTCTTTCCCAGACCGATGTGAGCAACCTGTTTCACTCATCAGAAACCGCCTGACAAGGAGGAATACCCGATGAAAAGCGCCCGTCTGGTTATAAGGTTGTTCGATTCCGTAGACAAGGAGGCATCGGAAACGCCATGAGGTTGTCAATAAAAAGACTACACTGGATATCCTGTGTTATATTAACATTAACGTGGGCTAGCTCGGCTGTTGCCGGCGGTGCTGAAGAAACAAGCACATCAATTATCGAAAATACGTCCGCTGATGTCATGCTGCTGATAACTTACGTTTTGCTGGCATTGGGCGTTTCATTTCTCTGTTCCGTGGCGGAAGCGGTTCTCTTGAGTGTTACGCCGTCATATATCGAGGGCCTCAAAGAAAAGCGACCAAAATTTGCGGCAAAACTGAAGCGACTGAAACAGGATAATGTGGAACAATCGCTTGCGGCGATTTTAACCTTGAACACCATAGCGAATACCCTCGGGGCCATAGGGGCCGGGGCCAAAGCCACAGTCGTTTTTGGAAGCGTCTGGATCGGCCTTTTTTCGGCGGTCATGACATTGATGATCCTTTTCCTCTCCGAGATCGTTCCCAAGACAATAGGCGTCCTCTATTGGTCAAGGCTGGTAAGACCGATCGCGTTCTTTGTAAATAGCATGATTATAATTCTCTATCCCATTGTACGGATCGCCGAAATGGTGACAAGGGTCATTTCACGCGGGAAACCGGTGCACATATTTAGTCGGGAGGAGTTTATCGCCATGGCCCGGGTCGGTGAGCAGACCGGGTATATACACGGCAACGAGTCCCGGATTATCCGGAATCTGTTTCGGTTCAGTTCACTGACCATAGCGGATATTATGACACCTCGCACTGTAATCTCGGCAATCTGCGAGGATATGACGATTTCGGAAGCATTGAACCTGGTAACTAAAAGCCCATTCTCACGTCTTCCTCTTTATAGGAACAATATGGACGACATTACCGGCTTTATCCTGAAAGAGGATGTTTTGATATTCAATGCTCATGGCCGGGATGATGAAAAGGTCAAGGCACTGAAGCGAGACATCATTGTAGTCTCGGAATTGATGTCACTACCGATTCTGTTGGAAAATTTTCTCGAATACCGTCAACATATCGCCGTAGTCGTCGATGAATACGGGGGAACGAGCGGGTTGGTTACACTAGAAGATCTGGTGGAGACATTGATGGGCATGGAAATCACGGATGAAACGGATACTGTGGTGGATATGCGAAAGCTGGCGCGCAGAAGATGGGCGGAACGTGCCAGGGCGCTTGGCATCGAGAGTGAAAACACATAAAGAAGGGCAAATCGAAGAATAAGCTCTCCCCAGACAAGTAGGTTATTCAGTTATCTCTTGCTGTATAATCAAAAGTGTGTCTTAAAATAAGGAGGAATTATAATGCGGATACTTGTATTATATCATTCCAAAGGCGGTAATACCAGGAAACTCGCGGATGTGATTGCCAGGGGAGTGAAAGAGGTTGAGGGTGTAACCGTTCTCCTTCGGAACTGTAATGAGGTGACCGAAGAAGAGTTTGTGAACTCGGAAGGAATAATTGCCGGGTCTCCGGTCTATTTCGGCGGCATGGCCGCTGAGTTAAAAGGGGTTTTTGATGCGTTCATCGGGGTTCGAAAAAAGATGGAAGGAAAGATCGGAGCGGCATTTGCAACCTCCGGTGATGCCACAGGAGGCAAGGAAACCACTATGATGTCCATTATCCATGCTTTCCTGATATACGGGATGATAATCGTGGGCGATCCCATGTCTGCGACCGGTCACTACGGTGTGGCCTGTGTCGGGGCACCTGATGCGAAGACGGAGAAAAACGGGATAGAGTTGGGCAGAAGGGTGGCTGAACTGGTAAAAAAAATAGAATATAAGCAAGGACCTTTAAACAATGGTTTCGCTAAGGCTTAGCTGACCGCTGAAGGCCTGTTAAGGAGAAACAACTTGAGAGAAGACAGCTTGAAAAGGGTTTTAGAGGATCTATCCAAAGGAAATTTAACCGTCGACAGCGCGCTTGAACGGTTAAAACACCTCCCTTTCGAGGATATAGAGTTTGCCTGTATCGATCACCACCGCGGCCTGAGGCGCGGGGCGCCCGAGGTCATCTTCGGGGAAGGAAAAGAGGCGGGGGATATTATCGCCATAATGGAGAGGCTGGTTGAGCAAGGTGAAAACGTCCTTATCACCCGCCTCTCTTCAGACAAGGCAGACAAGGTTAAGGAGAGGTTTCCCGAAAGCCTTTACAGCAAAAGGGCGAGGGCCCTGACATTGATGACGACACCTGTTAACAATTCCGGGAGAGGGACCATAGTGGTGATAAGCGCCGGTACGTCGGATATCCCTGTGGCCGAAGAAGCCGCTGTCACCGCGAGATTCATGGGGAATGAGGTAAAGACCATATATGATGTGGGCATCTCAGGGCTCCACAGGGTCCTGGCCCACAGGGAGACCCTGGAAAGGGCCTCCGTAATAATCGCGGTGGCGGGGATGGAAGGTGCCCTCCCCAGTGTGGTGGCAGGACTGGTGGGCTGTCCTGTTATCGCCGTCCCTACCAGCATCGGGTACGGGGCCAGTTTCAAAGGGATAACGGCGCTGCTCGGCATGCTGAATTCTTGTGCCTCGGGCGTAACGGTAGTAAATATCGATAACGGATTCGGGGCCGGATATGCTGCGGGCATTATAAACAGGCTGTAGATTTCGCCTCCGAAAAGGGGGTACTGCCGGACATCCATGAAAAACCTAACACTTATTTGCATGGAGGAAGGGAATGACTGAACGTCTGTTGGCGGTTATTTGTTTTTTCCTTTTGGGTTGCGGTTTGATTTGCAGCGCCGTCTATGAAGCCGGGGCACGTGAGATAGATATCCCGCCACCCCTGAAACCCTGGGAGGACTGGGTCCTTTACGGCGAAGAAGAAAAGGTCTGTCCTACCTATTATAATGACGGACAGCAATATTGCTGTATCTGGCCCTCTCGCCTCGAACTGTCCCTCCACGAAAACGGGGGAACTTTTGAACAGCAATGGCTTGTCCTGGTGGAAGGATGGGTCCCCTTGCCCGGCAACAAGGACTCATGGCCCTGGGATGTACTCGTCAACGAAGTGAAATTGCCTGTGCTTAAAAGAAACGGGACCCCCAGTATAAAACTTGCGCGTGGTGAGCATGTTGTTAAGGGGAGATTCTTATGGGAGCAGATGCCGGAGATGATAAATGTCCCCCCTGCATCAGGGATAGTGACCCTTATGATTGACGGCAGGACAGTATCCTCTCCTCTTCAGGAAAAGGACGGAAGGCTCTGGCTCAAGCGCACACGAAGATCCCCGACCGCCGAGGATAGTGTGGACGTGAGGGTATTCAGGCTGATCACGGATAACATCCCCATGGAGATCATAACCCTTATGAGGGTGAACGTCTCGGGCAAGGCCAGGGAGATATCCCTGGAAAATGTTCTTCTCGACGGCTTCCTCCCCATGAAAATCACAAGTCCCATCCCTGCAAGGATCACGTCGGACAGAAATCTCACGGTTCAGGCCAGCCCCGGACAATGGGAGATATATATTAAGGGGCGTTCACAGTCAATGGTTAACGTAATGGGTCCTGTCAAGACCCCATATGGCCAGGAGATATGGGCCTTTGAACCTCAAAACGACCTCCGCATGGTACAGATCGAAGGCGTTCCCGCTATTGATCCAAACCAGACCGACAGTCCGCAGGAATGGCGGCAGTACAGCACCTATGTGATAGACAGTGACGACAAAATAGTGTTTAAGGAGAGCCGCAGGGGCGACTCGGACCCGGCGCCCGATCGTCTTTCCCTGGAGCGGACATGGTGGCTGGACTTTAGCGGAGAGGGTTTTACTATCAGGGACCATGTTACCGGTACCATGAGCCGCCAGTGGTATCTTGCAACGAATCCCCCTGTGATACTGGGGAGGGTCACGCTGGACGGTGTGGACCAGCTTATTACGTACCACGGTGACGACAAAAAACCGGGAGTGGAGCTTCGAAGGGGACAACTGGATATGACCGCTGAATCACGCATTGAGTCCCCCGGGGAGACCTATTCAGCGGTGGGTTGGGACCACGGATTCCAGTCGGTCTCAGGTACGCTTAACCTGCCTCCGGGCTGGAGACTGATTAGCGTCAGCGGCGTAGATGTAATGCCCGGCACATGGTTTGAGAAATGGACACTCCTGGATCTTTTTCTGGTCCTGATTATATCTCTGGCTGTATATAAACTGTGGGGACGTCCGCAAGGGATCCTGGCGCTGGTGACACTGATCCTGATATATCATGAACCGGGCGCTCCCAGAATCGTGTGGCTCAATCTCCTTGCCTCCATTGCGCTGCTTCGTTTTATTCCCAGGGGATGGTTCCGGAGGCTCATCGATCTCTGGCGTGTGGGTTCCGTGCTGGTCCTGCTCCTCATTTCCATACCGTTTATGGTCCAGCAGGTCAGGTGGGGTATGTATCCGCAATTGGAGCCACGTTATGGTCCACAGGTGACCCAATCCGTCAGAAAAGACCAAGCTCAAGCCGTTATGCCCGCCGCACCGCCTGAAATACAAAGAAAAGGAATAAGATCTTTGCCCAGCATTACCGGTAGATCCGAAATGTTAAAATTAAGAGAAAAGGAAGTATCAGATTATGATGCGAACAAGGCTATCGAGGTCATAGACAGGGATGCCCTTAACCAGACAGGCCCCGGGATACCCGACTGGACATGGCATTCTTACGGCATGAGGTGGAACGGGCCCGTGGAAAAGGGTCAAAATATAAGATTCCGGCTTCTCTCACCCCTTGTCAATCTTATTCTCTCCTTTGTTCGCGTCATACTGCTCGCTCTGCTGATTCTTGTTCTCCTTGTCCCAAAGCAATGGAAAATCCTGGGCGGGCGTCTTCCTTTTGTTACTGTTTCAGCCGTTCTGCTTTTGTTTATTCCCTTTGCTTCCATCGCGCAGGAAACAGGTAACGGATTTCCGCCGGATCGATTGCTGCAGGAGCTTAAGAAAAGACTAATTGAGGGCCCCGACTGTTATCCCTACTGCGCTGATATCCCCAAGATGGAGATGACGGCAACTCCGGATACCCTGCAAATCCTGCTCCAGGTAGGTGCAGCCGGGGATACGGTCATTCCCCTTCCGGGGGCCATGGAATCATGGCTTCCTGATCAGGTCCTCCTTGGAACTGACCCGGCTGAAGGACTCTTGATGGGCGATGACGGTTATCTCCGCATGTTGGTCCGGGAAGGCACACAGGTAGTTACTCTCATGGGATCGATCAGCAAGACCGATGATTTTCAGATCCCTTTGCCGCTGACACCACGCAAGGTCACTTACTCCGGTGAAGGTTGGGAGATCCAGGGTATTGACAGGGAAGGGAAGGCTGAGTCAGTGATAAGGTTTATTCGAAGAAAGGGGGTCGGTGATGAAAGGATTCAAGATGCGGATCAGACTGCTGTTCCTCCCTTTTTTCAGGTGGAGAGAATCCTGTCCCTGGGGCTTGACTGGCATCTGCGTACAAGGGTTACAAGGCTTACGCCTGTGGGGACCACGGCGATTCTTTCCATCCCGCTTCTCACGGGCGAGTCGGTCACCACTCCGGGGATCAGGGTCGAGGATGGAATTGCCCATATCCAGATGGCCCCGGACAGCAGGGAGGTGCGATGGGATTCAACCATGAAGAAGAATACGACCCTGATACTTAAATCACCATCCCATGTGCCCTGGACCGAGGCATGGACAATGGAATCAAGCACTATTTGGCATTGTGATTTTAAGGGGATACCGGTAATACACCGGCAGGATGAAGAGGGCACCTATCGCCCCCATTGGCGGCCGTGGCCCGGAGAAGAGGTGACGATCAGCATCTCAAGACCTCAGGCCGTACCGGGCCAGATGGTGACCATGGACAGGGCAGACCTGTCTTTTACTCCTGGAGAGCGTTTTAGCCTGGCAGAACTGTCCCTTTATATTCGAACCAGCAAGGGGGGTCAACACCGCATCCTCCTGCCTGAAGGTGCCAGACTGCAACGAGTGGCGATGGAGGGAAAAGAGGTACCCATAAGGAAACAGGACGGTGAGATCATGCTGCCACTCCAACCCGGGGGCCAGGACGTCGAGATTGAATGGCATCAGACCTCCGGATCTTCCATGCTTGTGAGGACTCCCCAGATATGGATCGGGGAGGGGGCAGTTAATGCTGATATTCGAATTAAGATGCCGCCAAACCGCTGGATACTTTGGACTACCGGACCCAGATTGGGGCCGGCCGTACTTTTCTGGACCTATCTTGTGGTAATAATCCTTGCAGCCCTGGCCCTGGGCAAGATCAGGCGGACTCCATTAAAGACCCGTCACTGGCTGCTCCTGGGTCTGGGATTAACACAGGTGCATCCTATCCTGGCCATCATGGTGGCGGGGTGGTTTCTTGCCCTTGGACAGAGGCGGGAGGGGGACCTGCCGGAGGGGAGATTTGCGTTCAATGCAATGCAGATATTTCTCACGGCATGGACAGCGGCGGCATTGGTCGGGCTTTATATCGCCATTCAAAAGGGTCTTTTGGGGATACCCCAGATGCAGGTATCAGGGAATGGTTCAACATACTTTTTCCTCCATTGGACCCAGGACAGGGTCGGTTCAACAATGCCGCGCCCCGCGGTCTTTTCGCTGCATCTCATGGTCTTCCGGTTCCTTATGCTGGCATGGGCCCTCTGGCTCGCCTATTCCATGCTTGGATGGCTTAAATGGGGCTGGGAGTGCTTTCATGAGGGGGGTGCCTGGTGCCGCGGTAAAGGCCGGATAGCAAAAGCGGCCGGAGGTGAGGTTAAGGAGGAAGGATGACCATTATGCTATTTCAGGCAATGTTCTCTGACCTCCCGTACCATCCGCCTGAGAAAAGGGACCCTTTGCCGTTTATCCTTATCCCAGCAGGGGAGTAGAGTGTTATTGTGAAACAGGGGTTCACCTGCAAGGTCATAACCGGAGCAGGCAACGGCCTCTTCCCATAACGGGGTGTGGGGGAGGGGGGAGTATTCCGCCAGGAAAGGGACGGCGCCTGCGTTTTCTACGAAATCTATGGTGCGGGATACTGAATCAACTGATTGTCCGGGGAGCCCCATAAGGATGTAGGCGCCTATATCCCGCTTGTTATATCCGGCCTTTTGGAGATTATGAACCGCTTCCTCGAATTCACCTGCAGACACCTTTTTATCTAGGACCTCATGTTGCGCCATATCGGATGTCTCAAGGCCGAGACGGATGGTCCGGAATCCGGCAACGCGAAGCAGCGCGGCGATGTCCGGGGAGATCTCCCGCACATGAAGGGCGTTGGGGGTATGGAATCTGAGATTCAGCTTTTTTTTTATAAGCCCTTGCAGAATAGGAACAATATGCTGTTCAGGATCGACAAGGAGTGCGTCGTCATAAAAGGCAAAGTCCCTAACTCCGAACCGGCTGTGCCAGTATGCTATCTCTTCGACCACTTCTTGAGGATCACGCATGGAGAATAGGGGATACAAAAACGGGCTTGCACAATAACGGCATCTATAGGGACAGCCGGTCGAGGTCAATATACATACATATTCTATGTTTCCCAGCATATCGAAGGCAGGGAAAACAGGCTCGGATTTGTCCATAATATCCGCGGGAAAGGCAATACCGAACCGTCGCATAATGTCCAGTATGGTTTCCATGTGGTTGAGGGTTACCTCATTTGCGATGTAATCCGCGCCCGAGAATTGGCGGGCGTGTTGAACGCAAAGCCTTGCATATATTCCCCCCAGGATAACCGGGACATCAGGATGGATCTCCTTTGCCATCCGAACGGCCTCCTTTACACCGGGATACCAATAGGTCATCAGGGAGGTCACAAAAACAGCGCATGGATCTTTTATCTTTTTCAGCTCCTTTATGAAGAGTTGCCCGGTGATGCCGTACCGGCTGTAAGTCCTACGGAGGTGTTTCAGGGGGGGCGGTTTTGGGATCTCTTCCTTCCAGAATTTACCGGTACCGAATGCCCTTCTTACCGGCGATTTCCTGGATCGGGAACGAGTCATCCCCGGATGATGGACATCCAGGCAGTCTATTATGTGGGCCTCAAAGCCTAGTTTTCTAAGATAACCGGCCAGGTAGAGAAGACCGAGGGGCTTGGACCAGAGGTCATATGCCGCGAAGTCGTGTATCCATGGGTTGATCAGTATAATTTCAGGTTCCATGCAAGACCTTTTTTTGATAACAAAAAGTTGTCTATGATAATAACTTTAAGTGATTATAGCAACCAACTCAAACAATATTTTCGTCCCACCATCCGCCACCATGGTTCCAGATAATCAGGTTTCTCCGTCTCTAACTCCTTCACTTATCTTTACCCCGTGAAATTCACAAACCCCCGGGATCCTCGACTTTCCTTTTGTCCTTCCACCTCTCTTCAAAGCCATATCTCCGCCGGCTCCATCACATTTGAAAAACATGACTACCTATCAGTCATTCCCCGGCTTGCTTGCCCGGTCGTAGCCATGAGGCGAAGACGGGACCGGGGAATCCAGATTCTATATGGGCCATTGGCCTTTCAAGAACAACGGTTTATCTTGTATTACACTTTACAAGGATAAAGTTTCTTATTCCTTTAAACTTGGCGGCAAGGATATTTTGTTTTTGACTGGAAAATCAAAGAGGGTGGACAAATGGGTTTAGGTCTTTCATTGTGTATGAACCACGTGGAAAAAGTTTGAAACTAATTAGTTTTTGGTGAGATTTCTATGTACGTTCTGCACGAACGACCCCCTCGACATATTAGTTGACCCATGTTTGAATTTATGGGGTCAAACCTTGAACTGTAATTATGCTTAATTGCTTAATCAATAATCAAGGTTTGACCCTATGCTCACTCTCTCCACTCTGAAATTACATTAATGATCGACTCGGCAGAGGATGCCGGTAGAATATCGGGTACTTCCTCATCTCAGATTACCAGCCCAAAAAGCATTGACATTAATGTAATTTTATTTCATCATTGCCCCGTAAGTTCCTTGAATAATAATCCTTTTAAAATCAAATAGTTCGGCATTGTGATGCTGTTCATATATCGTTTTTATCCGATAATAGCATTTTTCAGATTTATGTGATTAGAGAAGAGACAGACAATCCCCTCATACGCCGAAAACAGGAAAAGACAGTGGAAGATAAATCGCTGAGCATAACGGGAGAAAAACTCCGCAGGCTTAAGGATATTATCCCGGAAGCGTTTACGGAAAATAAGATCGACTGGGAAAAGCTGAAGGCCGCTTTAAGCGATGATATTGAGTTTAAAAACGAGCGCTATGTGCTGAACTGGGCCGGAAAATCCGACGCGTTCCGCGCCCTGCAATCCCCTTCCACTGCCACCCTTGCAGCGTGCAGGGAGGAATCCGTGAATTTTGACAAAACCGGGAATGTCTTTATTGAAGGCGAAAATCTTGAGGTCTTAAAGGTCTTGCAGAAGTCCTACTTCGGCCGGATCAAGATGATATACATCGACCCGCCTTACAACACAGGCAATGACAATTTTATCTATCCGGACAAATTCTCCGAGACAAAGGAAGAATATCTGAGCAGGATCGGCGACAAGGACGAGACAGGGTTCATGACTCGCGAGGGTCTGTTCAGAAAAAACAGCAAGGACAGCGGCCATTATCACAGCAACTGGCTTTCCATGATGTACCCGCGACTTTTTCTGGCAAGAAATCTCCTGCGCGACGACGGGGTGATCTTCGTGAGCATTGACGATAATGAGGTTCATAATCTAAGGCTTATGATGAATGAGGTGTTTGGGGAGGAGAATTTTATTTCAAATATAGTATGGAAGAAAAAGACAGGAGCAGGTAGCGGTATTAATTTTGTATTCGATGAGCATGAATATGTCCTCGTCTACGGTAAAAATATTGTAAATTTGTCCAAATGGCGTATCTTCAATGAAGAGGATGGTAATTTTAAAAATCCTGATAATGATGAGCGCGGGCCTTGGGAAAGCTGCGCTATAACAGCACCATCAAAGAATAAAAATCCCAACCAACTATATCTCATAGAAATATATTTAAACAATGATGTAAATGTTCCCGAAAAAGACGACAAGAAAAGAAACCTTATTTATGATTTTAAATATTTAGAGCATACCATTGCCATACGGGAATGCAATGCTGGTGACGCTATTGCATGGGAAGATTTTGATGAAAAGCATAATATCGCCAGATTTATTAGGCGGTGGTCATATACAAAAGATTCAATAAAAGATATTTTTGAACAAAAGCGAGTTTACATTAATGGTAAAAATATACCTCGTTTTAAGAAATTTGAATCTGATTATGAAGGCAAGGCATTAAGAAGCATTTATTTTAATGATTTTAGCACTCAAGAAGGTTCTGATTCGTTATATCAATTATTTGCGCCAGACGAATCCCCAATGGAGTATCCAAAACCACCTTCATTGATTAAGCATTTTTCTAAGGGTTGTTGTAGTAAAAATGATATTATATTCGACTGCTTTTCCGGCTCCTGCACCACAGCCCATGCAGTCCTTGATCTCAACAAGGAAGACGGAGGGAATCGCAAATTCATCTGCGTCCAGATCCCGGAGAAATGCGATGAAAGTTCAGAAGCCTTTAAGTCAGGCTACAAAACCATCGCCGAAATCGGCAAGGAACGCATCCGGCGGGTAATAAAAAAGATAAAAGAGGAACAGGAGGAGAAACTGGATTTTGGGGGCATGGCTGAAAAGCAGGATCTGGGATTCAAGGTCTTCAAGCTCAGGGAGTCCAACTTTAAAATCTGGCGTTCGAAGATAGAAACAGAGTCAGAGCTTGTTGAGCAATTGCAACTGCACCTGGAGCCGCTGGATGAGCATGCTAAAATCGAGGACGTCCTTTATGAATTGCTTTTAAAGTCCGGCATTTCACTTACGGCAAAGATTGAGAAAAAGTCCGGTTATATACTCGTGAATGATAATGAGGTTGCCCTGATGCTGGAGAAGGCTGACGATAAGATTATCAAGGAGGTCATCGCGGAAAAACCCGGGAAAGTAATCACGCTTGACAGGTTGTTCAAAAACAACGACCAGTTAAAAACCAATACCGCGCTGCAGATGAAGGACGCGGGAATAGAGTTTAAGGCGGTGTGACCATGGAGTATAAAGGCAATGTTTTCAAAAATGGATCCGTTTGGCTGAAAGCTGATTTTCACCTCCATACAAAGGCTGATAAAAAAGAATTCGAATACAATGACGATGAGAATTATTTTGCATCTGCCTTTATTGATGAATTAAGAAAAAAGGATATCGGGATCGGCTTGGTTACAAATCATAATAAATTTGATTTGGTGGAATATAAAGAGCTTTTTAAAAACAGCCTCAAAGAAAACATCTATTTATTGCCTGGCGTGGAACTCTCTGTGGATGACGGGAAAAAGGGGATTCATGCATTAATCGCCTTTGAATATGAGACCTGGATAAAAGACAGCAATAATTTTATTGAGCAGTTTTTAAGCGCTGCTTTTGAGGGTGTAGCCAACCATGAAAGGATAACCGCTAAATCCAGATATAATCTTACAGATCTATTTAGAAAATTAGACGAACATAGGAAAGAAGGCCGCGACACATTTGTTATTATGGCACATGTGGAACAGGACTGCGGTTTTTACAAGGAACTGGACGGAGGCAGGATTATTCGGGCAGCAGAAGATGAGCATTTTAGAAGGAATGTATTGGCCTTTCAGAAAGTAAGGACCAATGACGTAAAAGAAAATTTGATAACATGGTTTGGAGATGAAAAAAAACTCCCCGCGTTTGTTGAAGGTTCTGATTGTAAAAAAATTGATGAAATCGGCTTATGCGGTACGCAAAAGGATAAAGACGGCAATATAATTGAAAAAAAATGTTTCATAAAAATAGGAGATTTTAATTTTGAAGCTGTAAAGTATGCCCTGACCGATAAGGAAAACCGCGTGTCGAACGACAGGAAACCTGAATCGGAAAACGCCTTTATTAAATCCATCGCCTTTGAAGGCGGTCTTCTCGATGGCAGGGAAATAGATTTTTCGTCTGAGCTTAATAATTTTATCGGCATCCGCGGAAGCGGAAAATCATCAATTATTGAAATACTGCGCTATACGCTTGGGATCTCTTTGGGGAATCAGGCAACTGATAGGGAGTATAAAAACAGCCTTATTGAACATGTGCTGAAAAGCGGCGGTAAAGTCATTACTTATGTTATTAATGAGCATAAAAAAGAATACAGGATTGAAAAGATATACGGACAAAAGGAAGATATATTTGAAAATGGGACCCGTATTGATGCACCATACATAGATACTGTCTTTAAAAAGCCAGTATATTTCGGGCAGAAGGATTTATCAAACAAAGACATCAATTTTGAGGCAGACCTTGTTAAAAAACTTATTGGGAATAAACTTGAAGGTATAAAATCAAAAATAGATCTGAAAATATCGGAAATTGAAGACACAATAAACGCTTATAAAAAAATGGACAATCTCGATGAATTGAAAAAGGAAATTGCCGCCGCCATCAAAGATGCAGAACACAAGCTTAAATTATACAAAGAAAAAGGCGTGGAAGAAAAACTACGACAACAAAGCCGATTCGATTCCGATATGAGGCATTTTAATGAATCATTAAATGAAGTATCAAAATTTAAAGTCGAACTTGAAACCATTATAAACAACTTTCAACCTTTTTTTAGCCAGGCGGCATTTGAATCAGAAGAGAATAAAAACATTTTTCTGGAAGCAGAAAAAATATTTAAACAACTGGCAATTGAATATAATAAATTAAACGATATAAAAACCGAAACTGAAAAACATGAAGCCTCTTTTGAACAACTTTATAAAAAATTACAGGAAAAGAAGGAAAGTCTTAAAGAGGAATTCGCAAAAATAAAAAGGGAAATCGCCATTCCTAATCTTAATCCCGATGAATTCCTTAAATTGAATCGGCAAATTGAAACTTCAAGGCTGAAACTGATGGAGATCGAAAAATCAGAAAAAAAGAAAATAGAATACCAAGTATCACTGAACAATAAAGTCTCTGAGTTGAATAACCTATGGCATGAAGAGTATAAAATTCTTGAAAAAGAGGTTGGCAGAATAAATGAATACGAAAGCTCTCTTTCCATCTCCGTTGAATATAAAGGTCGAAAAGATAATTTTGACGCAAAACTCAGGGGAATTTTTAAGGGCACAGGAATAAGGGGGGGAACTTACGATAATATCACATTGCAATATAAAGATTTTATTGAAATTTATAGAGACATGGGAAATATAAATTCCATATTGAATATCAGCGAAAACCTGTTGGCGGAATTTAAAACACGGTTTTACGACAATCTTTTCAATTTATTGACATTCCGTGTCGAAGACAAATTCACTATTGAATATAACGGCAAACCCCTGAAAGATCATTCACTTGGACAGCGTGCTACCGCACTGATTCTCTTCCTGCTTGCCCAAAAAGAAACTTATGTTTTAATAATCGATCAGCCTGAAGATGACCTTGATAACCAGACGATTTACGAAGATGTGATTAAAGCTGTCAAGGCTTTAAAAGGCAAAATGCAGTTTATATTCGCTACCCACAATGCCAATATTCCAGTACTTGGCGACAGCGAAAAAATAATCTCGTGCAGATATTCGGAGTCAAAAATAGAGGTTCATGGCGGCACAATTGACAACCATAAAACACAGAAACAGGTAGTGGATATCATGGAAGGCGGAGAAGAAGCATTTAATCGCCGTAAAAGTATTTATGAGCTATGGAGTTATAAAAAATGAACCCAATAGAACTTCTTGATATTATTAATACCGGTGAAACAAGCAAAGTCCAGTTTAAGGAAAAAATGCCGCACCCGGAATCAATCGTTGCCGAAATGGTTGCTTTTTCCAATACAATGGGTGGAATAATCCTATTCGGAGTCAAGGATAAAACAGGTGAAATAGTAGGGCTTTCTTATGTAGAAATCCAAGGCTACAGCCAGGTCATAGGTAATTATGCTACTGGGAATGTTGTCCCCCCTATCTATATAAAGACGGAAGTGGTGCCTGTCGATATTAATGGAGAAAATAAAATACTCGTCGTCTATGTAGATGAAGGGATAAATAAACCTTACAAGGATTTAGGCGGGAGTGTATGGGTCAAACAAGGCTCGGATAAAAGAAGAGTTACCGACAATGCGGAATTACTCCGTCTTTTTCAGCAAGGCAGCCATTTACTGGCTGATGAAATGGAGGTATATGATACTTCAATCGATGACCTCAATGAAGAATTGTTCCGGGAATATTTTAAGAAGGAATTTCATTCTTCCATCGAAGAAAAAGGGCTAACTTTTGAAAAAGCGTTGAAGGCTAAAAAAGTATTGCGTAATGGAAAATTGACGTTAGCCGGGTTATTGTTTTTTGGAAATAATCCGCAAAATATAAAGCCGGCTTTTTGTATTAAAGCCGTTTCATTTTTTGGAAACTCCATGTCTGGAAAAGATTATAGAGACAAACCACAGGATTTGCAAGGAACGATACCTGATTTATTTGACAAAGGAATTAAATTTATTGAATCAAATTTACGGCATATCCAAAAAAAACAGGATTTCAATTCTATCGGGATTCTGGAAATATCAAGAGACGCTTTTATCGAGCTTTTTGTAAATGCGTTAGTGCACAGGGATTATTTTAAAAATGCTCCTATCCGTATTTTGATATTTGATAACAGAGTAGAAATTATAAGTCCCGGGAAATTACCTAATAATCTCACTGTCGAAGAAGCGATATTCGGTAATCCGGTAATTAGAAACCCTCAACTTGTGAAATTCAGTTTTCATACCCTTCCTTTCAGCGGTATTGGTACCGGATTAACCCGGGCATTGGAATCTCAGCCGGACATAGAGTTTATTAATGATATTGATGGGGAACAATTTATCGTCAGAATTCCAAGACCGGGGACTGAAGATTGAAGCTCCATTTCGACCCGAACCAGCAATTTCAGATCGACGCGATAGAATCCATTGGCGGGATCTTTGAAGGGCAGCCCTTAAAGGACGGGGACCTTGATTTTACCCTATCCCATGAAAGTCATCTTTTTTATGAGGGCGGCATAGGGAACCGCCTGAGGCTGGGCGAAGAACAGATCCTTGAAAACGTAAGGACTATCCAAAAGAAAAATGAACTCGCCATTTCAGATAAACTGGACGGCATGAATTTTTCTGTTGAGATGGAGACGGGAACCGGCAAGACTTATGTTTATCTTCGCACCATCTATGAACTGAATAAGAAATACGGATTTAAAAAGTTCGTCATAGTCGTTCCTTCCATTGCCATTCGCGAAGGCGTGTTAAAAAATCTCGAAATCACCTTTGAACATTTCCAGAACCTTTACGAGAAAACCCCTGTCAACTTTGATGTGTACGATTCCAGGCGGGTTTCCAACCTGAGAAATTTCGCGGTCAACAACAACGTCCAGATTCTTGTCATCAACATCGACTCCTTTGCCAAAGATGAAAACATCATTAATCGGCCCAATGACAAACTGACCGGCAAGAGGCCGGTTGAATTTATCCGGGCGACTTCCCCGATTGTAATCGTGGATGAACCGCAGAACATGGAAACCGATATCAGAAGAAATGCCATAGGAAATCTGAACCCTCTGTGTACCCTGCGTTATTCGGCCACTCATACCAACCGATACAATATGGTTTATAGTCTTGATCCTGTAAAGGCATATGATATGGGTCTGGTCAAACAGATAGAAGTGGATTCAATCGTCACGGAAAATGATTTTAATGAAGCCTTTATATGCCTTGAAAAGGTGACGTCCGCAAAGGCAAGGACATCTGCAAGAATAAAAATCGATATCAACACAAAGGACGGCGTTAAAAGGAAGACCGTTGCCGTGAAGGTCGGCGATGATTTGTATGATCTGTCCAATAAAAGAGATATATACAAAAACGGTTATATCATTAACGGGATTGATGTGGCTGAGGGATTTATTGAGCTTTCAAACGGCGGGACCATTTTTGTAGGAGATACATTGGGCGGTCTTTCGGATGAGGTTATGAAGGTCCAGATAAAAAAGACCATAGAGGAGCATTTCCTGAAGGAAAGAAAATTCAAGGATAAAGGGGTAAAGATCCTTTCGCTTATCTTTATCGACAGGGTGGCAAACTATCGGAGCTATGACGCTGACGGGATTCCGGTTAAAGGCAAGTTTGCCGTCTGGTTTGAGGAGATGTACCGGGAAATATCAGGTAAAGATCCTTATAAAGGGTTGATTCACTTTGAAGCGGAGGAAGTTCATAACGGCTATTTTTCACAGGACAAAAAAGGCAAGTGGAAGGATACGAGGGGCAATGCCATTGCGGATCATGACACATTTAAACTGATTATGAAAGATAAAGAACGGCTTCTGGATGTCAATGAGCCTTTGCGTTTTATTTTCAGTCATTCAGCCTTAAGGGAAGGATGGGATAACCCCAATGTCTTTCAGATTTGCACCTTGAATGAGACACATTCCGAGCTGAAAAAACGACAGGAAATAGGCAGGGGATTGAGGCTTTCGGTAAATCAGGAAGGTCGCAGAATACAGGACATCAATACCAATCGTTTGACCGTTATCGCGAATGAGGCCTATAAAGATTTTGCCGGACAGCTTCAAGCGGAGATTGAAGAAGATTGCGGGGTGTCCTTTAAAGACAGGATAAAAAACAGGCAGGAACGGGCAACCGTAAAATATCGCAAAGGATTTGAACTGGATGAAAAATTCAGGGATATCTGGGACAGGATAAAACATCAGGCAACATATAAGGTTGATTATGATACCTTGGAGCTTATTAAAAAGGCTTCAAAGGCCCTAACTCAAATGCCTGCGATCAAAAAAGCCCTGATTAAGACCACAAAGACAGCTCTGGAGTTTGATGAAGCCGGCATTATTTCCGATATCAAGGCATCATATGCCACGGTTTTGGATACGGTATTCAACATACCCGATGTGCTTTTTTATGTCCAGGAAAGGACGGAGCTGACCCGTTCAACTATTCTTGAAATTCTATTACAGTCTGGCAGAACCGCAGATATAATGATTAATCCCCAGCTTTTCCTCGACAATGCCGTGTCGGCTATTAATGATGTATTGACCGATTTAATGATCGATGGAATTAAATATGAAAAGATAGGAGAGAAAGAATATGAAATGCGGTTATTTGAAGATTATGAAATCCATATCAATGAGCTTACATTTCAGATATCAAGGAAAGATAAAACCATTTACAGCAATCTTGTCCCGCTCGATTCCGGCGTGGAATATAATTTTGCCAGAGAATGTGAAACCCGCGATGATATAGAATTTTATTTCAAACTGCCCTTCTGGTTTAAAATTCAAACGCCAATAGGGAATTACAATCCCGATTGGGCCTTGATAAAAAAGAACGAAAAAACCGTTTATTTTGTTGCTGAGACAAAATCAACCGGCCAGGAATTAAAAGCAAGCGAGATAAGAAAGATTAAATGTGGTCATGCACATTTTAATGAATTTGCAGATGTGGAGTACAGGCAGGTTTCTACGGTTGGAGAATTGGATTAAGAACCTCTACCGCACGGAATGCATAGGACATAGTCAAGTTTTAAACTATTACTTATCGGGCTTGCTTCAGACATGTGAAGAAAAACATCGGGGTCAGGCACTGACATTGACGGCAATTTGAAAAAAGCATCATTTTTATAAAGTTTTTGGTAATTGATTAGGTTATGGCACCTATGTTAAAGGTGTCAAATGGACCTAACTACTTATTATAAGGTTATTTCCAGCGGATCTAAGGCTAAAAATTACCTGTCGAAAAAATGCCTTAAAAATG
>Ga0315543_1000469_pt1 | contig 48865 bp, 44 predicted proteins | sample SalMarSW160210MG_2_FD_203098 | JGI IMG/M metagenome (GOLD analysis project Ga0315543, IMG submission 203098) | Salt marsh sediment microbial communities from the Plum Island Ecosystem LTER, Massachusetts, United States - Salt Marsh Sediment SW1601-210 ...
ACTACCTATGGGCTGTTCTGTTGGTCTCACTCAACCGGAGTCGAGGAGATAAAACGGAATGGCTACTCCATGACCCTTATTCAAGACATAATTGATGAGGGAGAGTACTGCTTGATTTGTACTACCTATGGGCTGTTCTGTTGGTCTCACTCAACCGGAGTCGAGGAGATAAAACGGAATGGCTACTCCATGACCCTTATTCAAGACATAATTGATGAGGGAGAGTACTGCCTCATCCAGACTACCTATGGGCTGTTCTGTTGGTCTCACTCAACCGGAGTCGAGGAGATAAAACGGAATGGCTACTCCATGACCCTTATTCAAGACATAATTGATGAGGGAGAGTACTGCCTGATCCAGACTACCTATGGGCTGTTCTGTTGGTCTCACTCAACCGGAGTCGAGGAGATAAAACGGAATGGTTATTCCATGACCCTTATTCAAGGCATACATTGATGAGGCAGAGTACCGCTTAATTCGGATTACCCGCAAGCTGTTCAACCTGTCTTTCTATCATGGATAGGCTCAACCGTCCTATGTCCAAGTACATGTCCTTCTGAAGGATTTCTTCCCAACCCCACCGCGGGGCTGATACTTGGCCCCAATCCGGTGTTCCGCCGTTCGCACTCAAAAGCGTATAATGGTCACTACATTCTTAGTGTCACGATAGGTCGCTGCAGCCCACCATCACACAACGGGGATTAAGGCCGACGGCACTGCGGTCGCTGTAGGACAAAAGGACGACCGGCCGCGTGATGTTAGTGGCTAGACGCTCAAGTGAGCTTCCCCCGTACCTCTGCCATGGCTGCCGGAGTCAGGTCTCTATTGTCGTTGAGAACGCCTCTCTCCTCCTTATCACTGCCCACCACCGAGATTGCTTCGTCGCTATGCTCCTCGCAACGACAGAGAGAAGAAGAGCTTTCTCCGGTCGAGAAGGCGGCCATAGCAGGCTTGTTGGCACTGGCTGCCTGAGCAACTACATATCATACGTACGATTCGGCAAGCTGAAAATAGGCCCGAGCACTTTCCAAAGCCCTCGCCTTCTCAGTCTGCAAAATTAGCGCGTCGTCGAGCTTGAAGCTTTCCACCTTGCCCCTGACGTAAGCCCGGTAGCATTTGTAGAAATTGAGCAATTTCAGGAGCTCTACATCACGGCTCAGCCCCACATAGGTATTTACTAGATGCCGGGAAAGACCAGCCTGCTGATAGCGGTCTAAGTCCATAGCCAGAAAGGCAACCTCCGAGGCCACGTCGGAATATCGGAATCTGTCGTTAAATTCAATGCAGTCGTAAATGCAGATACCGTCAGTGAAGCAAACATGAGCAGCATGAAGATCGCCATGACAATCTCTTATTTTGCCTCCGCTCACTCGTTTATCGAACAGGCTTGCGTTACTGTCAATGAAGTTATTAGTGTAATTCTTAATATGCTGATATTCCTCGGCGGTGATGGAAGTCCCAATATATTTCTCGGTTTGAGCGAAGTTTTCATCGGTATTCTGGCGTATAACATCCAATCTGCCAAAGGCGGCAATCTTTTGATTTGTTTCGGCTTTTTGGTGAAAGAGCATTAGCTTTTCAGCCACCCTTGCCACCATTTCCAGAGTTACCTGACCCCGGGTCAAAAGCACATCCATCATGCGGTCCTGAGGCAACTGCTTCATCTTGACAGCGTATTCTATCGCCTTGCCCCGCCCTTCGATGCGAAGCCCGTCTTTTTCTTCGACAATCGGTACCGCGGCTAAATAAGCATCAGGGCAAAGGCGTCTATTTAACTCCAGCTCTTGGTGGCAGAAGAAATGGCGTTTCTCCAAGGTGGTGTAATCCAGATAACCCAGATTGACCGACTTTTTCATCTTGTATACATATTCGCCGGTAAGGAAAATAAAAGACATCTGGGTCTGGACCAGTTCTATCTTTTGTGGTTTGTGGGGATAGGCCTGGGACTTAAGAAGGGCTCCGACTGTAGATGGTAATATTGACACCAGAATTCTCTTGAAATCTCAGGGCCTTTCCCACACGGCTGCCATTCCCTGCCCACCACCAATACACATGGTTTCCAGGCCACGATGCAGATTTCTATGCATCATATCGTAGATGATGGTAACTGCTATTCTCGCTCCGGTGCAGCCAACAGGATGCCCCATAGATATGCCACTACCATGAGGGTTAATGTGGTCAAAATCCCAACCAAGCTCTTTCAGGCACCCCAGTGTCTGAGCAGCAAAGGCTTCATTGAGCTCAATAACATCAAAATCTTTATTGCCAAGCCCCGTCTTTTTGAGCACCTTTCTTACTGCCGGCACAGGACCTAATCCCATGTATTTGGGGTCTGTCGCGCCTGAAGCCCAGGCTCTAAGGATTGCCATAGGTTCGAGCCCCAATTCTCTAGCTTTGTCTCCGGACATAAGCACTACGGCAGCCGCAGCATCATTAATCCCTGAAGAGTTACCGGCAGTGACTGTTCCGTCTTTTCGGAATGCGGGAGGGAGCTTAGCCATTTTCTCCAGGGAAGTGTCCATAGGCCGCTCATCAGTATCAAAAACAATGGGCTCGCCTTTCCTCTGCGGGACATGAAAAGGAACTATCTCATCCTTAAATATGCCCTCCGCTATGGCTTTGCGCGCCCGCATATGGCTAAGATAGCCTATCTCATCCTGCTGTTGGCGAGTGAAGCCATATCTCTTGGCGATTTCCTCTGCGGTATTTCCCATATGATAGCCGTAGAATATTTCCCAAACTCCATCATAGACCATGAGGTCTATAAGCTCCCCCCTGGCTCCAACATCCATGCGATAGCCCCAGCGGGCCTTAGGGAGAACGTAAGGGGTGTTACTCATGCATTCCATGCCTCCGGCGACCACAACATCGGACTCGCCCGCCATTATGGCTTCTGCTCCCAAAGTAATAGCCTTTAAACCTGAGGCACAGATCTTATTCACTGTAAAGGCAGGGGTCTCTTTAGGAATGCCAGCATAGACGGAGGCCTGGCGAGCTGTATTTTGCCCCTGCCCTCCCTGAAGGACATTCCCCATAATTACTTCGTCAACCTGAACAGGACGCAAAGAAGAATCGTAATCATAGTGCTTTTTCTCCAGCTCTATTATTCCATCAGACTTGAGTGCGTCAGGGCCATAACTGAGTAATTCTTCACTGGACTTCGGTCTTAGTCCTGCTCGCTTAAGCGCCTCTTTGATTGCCGCAGCACCCAACTCAACAACAGGTATATCTTTCAAAGAACCACCGAAGGCACCAATTGCTGTCCTGGCACCACTTACGGCAACTACTTCTTTTTGCATGCTCTAACCTCCTTCTATCAGAATTTCCTCTTGGGCAGTATGACCCGGATATCTTAGCAGAGCCAAATCGCAGTCTAGCACCCGTCAATCCCTTCAATGCGGACAACAACCGTACGAAAAGAACACCACACCTTTGGCACCTCGGGCCTTGCTGTGGGACAGTTTACCTGTGAATTTACCAAGTATATCAAATTCTTTGTCGGAGTCAAGGAATTATCTTGGGGCGACAGCTACTACAAAAACTTGCCTCCTTCAAGTCAGTGTCGGCCAGGCTGTTGGAAAAATGCATGACACATTTGTTACTGGGGCAATGTCCCAAGCCGAAGGTATGCCCCAGTTCATGAACTATCTCCTTGGTGGCTCTTTCCAGAAATAAAGCTTCGTCTGGAGCCAAGCCATAATATTCTTGCCTCAGTCGACACAGGGATACGATTGTTGTTCCCGAGACTATATCGGCTTCGCCAAACACGAAGTTAAGCCTGGGAACATAAAGGTCAACATCAGCTATACCGACAACCCTTTCATCTCTTTGCGACTTTTTAAGAGAGGCTAGCAATTTTGAGGAAAAGTATTGCTTCCTCTGGGGATTGTAAGCCTGGGTCAAATCGCTAAAACCTGCTTTTATTTCTACTGGACAATGGAAAATACCGCCAACCCTATCCTTAAGCTCTTCCATTATTTCGTCAGCTATATTGCCTAACGGTTTAAGCGTGATCTTCACTTAATTTTTGCTTGCGCTCTTCTCCCAAATAATATCCTAAGATTTTATCACAGGCTAAGCAAGGCGTGATATGTAAGTAGTATAATTGCTGAATATCGAGGCCAAGAATTGAATTACAGCCAAGCAGAAGATTATCTCAATAGTTTTGTTAATTATGAACAGATTCCGGGCATAACTTATGCCCAGCCTGGTTATAGCTTAAGGCACGTAGAAGAGCTACTAAACCGTATGGGCAACCCTCAGCTGGCAGCCAGGACAATTCACATCGCAGGCACTAAAGGGAAAGGGAGTGTGGCAGTTATGATTGCACAGGTCTTGAGTGGTTCAGGTTATAAAACAGGGCTATATACCTCCCCCCACCTTCATACTCTAAGAGAGCGTATTAGCGTAGATGGCAGTTTAATTTCTGAAGCTGAGTTTGCTGCTGCCATGGCGGAAGTCAAGCCCTTTATTGAATCAATAAAGCAGGACGCTACCTTCAGGCAACTGACTTATTTTGAGGCGTTGACTGCGCTGACATTTGCTTACTTCAAGAAGAAGCAGGTGGACTTTCAAGTACTGGAAGTAGGTCTAGGTGGCAGGCTTGATGCCACTAATGTGGCCAGGCCTGTAGTTTGTATTATTACTCCTATCAGCCTGGACCATACTCAGATTCTGGGTAATAGCCTGGAGGAAATAGCCCGGGAAAAAGCAGGCATTATCAAGCCCGGCTGCTGGGTGGTGCTTTCCCCCCAGCCAGAAGAGGCGGCTTCGGTAATCACCGATATTTGTCGTGAGAAGGAAGCGAAGGTGGTTCAGGTAGGCAAAGATGTCACCTTGCATAAGATAGGCGGTGACCTCCATCATCAATCGCTGGTGATCGAGGGTAGAATGAATAACTACCACGTTAGCATTCCTCTTTTAGGCGATTACCAGCTTGAGAATGCCGCCGTTGCCGTAGCTGCTCTAGAGATATTGGCTTCTGCGGACTTTGCCATCTCAGCCGCCAATACTGCTCAAGGGCTTGCCCGAGTTAAGTGGTCGGGGCGATTTCAAATTTTGCAGCAACACCCTACGGTGTTGGTTGATGGTGCTCATAACGTGGCGTCAATGAAAGGGTTGGTCAATAATATCAAAGCATACTTCGCTCACAAACGGATTTTTCTTGTTTTTGGGACATCCTGTGACAAAGACATACCGGGAATAGTGAACGAGTTGGTTTCCCTCTCCCCTCAAGTCATAGTTACACGGACAGCACATTCCCGTGCCGCCCCCCTTTCAACCCTGGCCGCCGAGTTCAGCAAGCGAGGCATTGAGCCTGAAACCGGAGAAACTGTAGCCGAAGCTCTATCCCGAGCTTTATCTCTAGCAGACAGGACAGATATTATCTGCGTTACCGGCTCTCTGTTTGTCGTGGCGGAAGCGTTAGACTATTTCTCAGGGGGCTGAGTTTCCATAGGAGAGGCAAGGGCTTCCTTGGGTAGCATATCGCCTAGAATTTGCTGGAGCGCCATGATATGGCTACATATCTCCCATTGAGAAAAGAAAAGGCAGGTACAATGCCATTTCCCATTGGCATAGCTTAGCTTATGGTCATCGTTTTCCCCATGGAAAACAGCAGTTAAACCTGAGAAAGTGACACGATCTGGTTCCTGAGCATACCTTTTGGCTTTTTCAATCTTCCCGATAAGGCTGGACCGCATCTTAATCTCTTGCTTTAAGTATACAACAGGGCACAGGAAAAGTCCAGCATTTGTGCTGGCTGACCACACGGGTAACACTGGGCAGCGTATTTTAGCAAGTTCTTTTTCAATATACTCTACCGGGGTAAGATAGGCAAGAGATTGGTGCGGGCGCTTGAAGTTATATTCTATAAGCCATTCAGTTAGCCGGGGATTGAGCTCTTCAGGGTCTAAAGATAGGTTAAAGTTGTAAAGCCATTCATACTCTAGGGTCTCATTAAACCTTTCTATCTCCGGGTTATCCCTTGGGGTTTTGACCCTGGAGAAGTACCTTTGAATACCTAATTTGGCGGTAGCCGTTTCAAACTCCCAGGCAAACTCGCTTCCATTATCTGTCTGTTCCCGACAAGTCGGGACAATGGGCTTTCTCCGATAAAATCGGAGTAAAAGCTGGCTGGCTTTCTCATCCCGGTAACTCCTCACGGTAAGTGATCACCACTAAACATACCATGAGTGTTACCCATGTATCTCAGCCTCCGCATCGTGGGGTCTCCAAGACATACTATACAGTTTTTGAGCTGTGGGCACTGGCAATATATTAAGAGCATACTAGAGTTTTTAGAAGTGGACATTATTCAGGAGTATATGACTTGCAGTGTTCACTTGCGGATTTACAGAAAGTTCATGGGCAAATTTAAGGCTTGAGCAGGGAAGCTTCTCACCACTTTTTGCCTGGTATATTTCCACCAAATTAGAGCCTGTGTTGTTCTCCAGAAGCCCAGCCTCTATCGCTCTTTGGGGCTTCCCCCCTTCAATGCTATAATAGTTCCTGAGTCCTCATGGATATCTTAGCCACGCTTAATCCCGCCCAGAGAGAAGCTGTGGAGGCCATCGCAGGGCCTGTACTTATCCTGGCTGGACCCGGCAGCGGCAAGACCAGAGTGATTACCCAGCGCATCGCCTATCTGATTAAATCCTGCGGCGCTAGCCCCCACAACATTATGGCAGTTACCTTCACCAATAAAGCTGCCCGAGAAATGAAAGAGAGATTGGAACAACTCCTGGGACAGGCTGTAGAGGCCTTGACTTTAGGCACCTTTCACGCCATTTGTGCTCGAATTCTCCGTCGTGATGGCAAAGCCATAGAGCTTGACTCAAGCTTTGTCATCTACGATGAAGATGACCAGGCAAGCTTGATGAAACAAGCTCTGGAAGAATTGAACCTCGACCCCAAGCAATATATTCCTCGGGCTTTGCGCTCAGCCATCAGCGCGGCTAAGAGCCGTCTTATTAGCCCTAAGGACTACGCCCAGCGGGTTAGCAGCTATTTTGAGGAGATAGTTCACAGAGTTTATCAACGCTATCAGCAATTGCTCAGCCAGAGTCGGGCGGTGGATTTCGACGACTTACTGATGAAGACGGTGCAGTTGTTCCAGGCCCATCCTCAAATCCTTAACAGATACCAGTCAAAGTATGTTCACATTCTGGTTGACGAATTTCAGGACACCAACATCGTCCAGTATATGTTGATGAAGCATCTGGCAGGAAAATATCGGAATCTGTGCGTGGTCGGCGACCCCGACCAATCTATTTATTCCTGGAGATTTGCTGATTTGCGTAATATCCTGAGCTTCGAGAAGGATTACCCCGAAGCCAAAGTAGTGTTTCTGGAGCAGAACTACCGCTCCACCAAAACTATTTTAGAGGTAGCCTCGGACGTCATCTCAGCAAATGTACAGCGCAAGCCCAAAAAGCTATGGACGGAAAACGAAGACGGAGCTTCGGTAACCGTTATCGAAAGTTATAATGCCGAGGAAGAAGCTCAATCTGTGGTCAACGAGATAGAGAAGCTGACCGGCCAAGAGCAAATATCCCTCAAAGATTGCGCCGTCATGTATCGGGTTAATGCCCAATCACGGGCATTGGAGGAAACCTTCCTGAGGTATGGTGTGCCTTACAGGCTTGTTGGTGGCACGCGTTTCTACCAACGGAGAGAGGTTAAGGATATTATTGCCTACCTCAGACTCATTCACAACCCCCAGGACAATGTTAGCCTTGTCCGGATAATAAACGTTCCTGTAAGAGGCATCGGGCAGCGTACCATAAGCCATCTTCAATCCTGGGCAAAAGCTCATGATGCCCCCCTTTTCGAAGCTTTAAAACAGGTGACTCACAATCCTATTGCGAGCGAAGCGAAGCAATCTCTTCCTTCGCGCATTGCTCAAGCCTTGGCCGGATTTGATGCTGTTATGGCTGAGCTCATTGCCCAAAGCCATGAGCTAAGTCTTTCTGGTCTACTGGATAAGATATTTGAGCACACCAGATATAAAGAATATATTCTGGACAAGAAAGATGGGGAGGATAGATGGGAGAACGTAATGGAGCTGAAAAGTGTCGCTAGCGAATATGATGAGCTCGACACTGAAGAGGCTTTAGCCGCATTTTTGGAAAAAGTAAGCTTGGTATCGGACATAGATGAGCTGGATGAAAAAGCTGACGCTGTGACACTGATCACCTTGCATCAAGCTAAAGGATTGGAATTCCCCGCGGTTTTTATTGTCGGCCTGGAGGAAGGGATTCTCCCACACAGGAAATCTTTTGACGCCCCGGAAGAGATGGAAGAGGAGCGCCGCCTTTGCTACGTGGGAATAACCAGAGCCAAGAAGCGACTCTATCTTTTACGCAGTTACCGTCGAAGCTTATTCGGCGGCAGCACGGCAAACCCACCGTCCCGTTTTCTCCAGGACATCTCACCCAACCTAATAAGCCCAAGAGGACTATGGGAGGAGAGCCCGACTCCTGTAGCTAGTCCCGATCCTAATCGGGACTCACAGCCTTCACCTCGGCCTCTTGGCATTCTAGCGCTAAAGGTCGGTGACCATGTCCGCCACAGCAAATTTGGCCCCGGCATAGTGATGAATTGCCTTCCCACAAGGGATGACCAGGAGCTGACCGTAGCCTTTGAAGAGGCGGGGGTTAAGAAACTCCTGGCCAGCCTGGCACCCCTGGAAAAAATCGAGAAAGATTTCGATTTTTCCTCATAAACTATTGACAAAATACACGAAACCGTGTAAAATAGAAATCAAGATAGCAACAATTTAAGGCTTAGGGGGGCTAGCATGGCAGATATACCTAAAGTTACAGGTGCAATTCTGGATAGAATCTTCAAAGACCCTGAGGTAAAGCATGGGCTATCCCTCTTCACTGCCGAGGAGTTGGAAGCAATAGAAAATCTGCTAGTAGATAAAGATGGCAGATTTTATATTCCGTGCCAAATAAAAGACAAGTACAAGATCGCAAAACCTGAAGAAATCGTAAGGCAGGTTTTTATTCATCAGCTTCTGCACGAATACAAGTACCCCAAAGAACGAATTGACGTTGAGAGAGTCGTATATTTCGGCTCCCGTGATTCTGGGTTAGCGGACATTGTTGTTCTGCACGATGATTTAACTCACCCATACATCATATTTGAGGTGAAAAGGCCAAAAAGAACGGACGGGTTAGAGCAACTCAAAAGCTATTGTAATGCGGAAGGCGCACCAATTGGCATATGGTCTAATGGAAACGAAATGATAAGGCTTCACCGAGAGGAGCCCAACATCTTTGTAGAAATACCACGGGTTCCCAAGGTATCGGAGACTCTCCGCGATATTTTGACCGAGAGATGGACTCTTAACTGGTTAGAGGAACATGACGAACTCAAACAGGGGAAAACTACCCTTAAAAAAATCATCCTCGACCTTGAAGAGCTTGTTCTCGGCAACGCTGGAGTGGATCCCTTCGAAGAGATTTTCAAGCTTATCTATGCCAAGCTATATGACGAATGGAGAGGAATCAACAATCCCGGCTATCAGCTCGAATTTTTTGTCGGTGATAGGAGCCCTTCTCAGGTTAAAACGGCGGTTAGTAACTTATTGGAGGGTGCCAAGCGCACATGGTCGGGAGTGTTTGAGCCTCTGGATAAAATAGAATTAAGAGACGAACATCTGAAAGTGTGCGTGTCCTTCTTGGAAAAAGTAAAACTATTCAATTCAAACCTCAGAATTATTGACGAAGCCTTCGAGTATCTGATACCCCAGGTCTCCAAGAAGAAAGAGGGACAATTCTTTACTCCAAGACCTGTGGAAGACATGGTTGTCAAGGTGCTAAATCCCAAACCGGATGAGCTTGTTCTAGACCCTGCCTGTGGGTCTGCCGGCTTCTTACTGCATTCGGTTATGTGGATTGCTGGCGGAGCAATTACCGGCAAAGAACTACCACCACCCGCAAAGAATTTTGCCCAAAACAATATCGTGGGCATTGATTTTGCCAAGAAACCAGTCATGATTGCCAAAGCCATCAACCTAATTGTTGGTGATGGCAAATCCCACATATACAAGGACAACTCCTTGGCGCCTCAAATCTGGAGTGAGGAAACTAGGGCGGGTTTGAGACCAAGACTACTGAAATTCCTTAACGATGCGGAAAAGCATAGGGAGAACCAGGAGAAATTTTTATACCTCGACTTTGATGTACTGATGACCAATCCGCCGTTTGCCGGCACAGTTAAGGAAAGGGAAATTTTGAGGCTCTACATGCTGGCTGAAAAGAACGGCAGGCTGGTGAGCAAAATAGGCAGGCACATTCTCTTTTTGAACCGCTCTCTGCAATGCATAAGACCAGGTGGCAGAATGGCTATTGTCCTACCTCAAGGTTTACTGAATAACACCAACGCAGAGTACATACGCCGATTCGCTATTGATGAGGCTCGCATCCTGGCAGTCGTTGGTTTACATGGCAACACCTTCAAGCCCCACACTGGTACAAAAACCAGCGTTCTGTTTCTCCACAAATACACCGATGAGGAAAAGAACAGGATACAGGGCATAAAGCTGAAGTATGAGGCAGAATGGGAAGACTTCATAGCAGGGCTGAAGAGCCGGTACAAAGATACAACCTGGAAATCAGAAGTTGACGAAGAAAAGTTGCCAGGGGAACTAAAAGCTTTTATTGAAAGCTACTTTGGAGTGGCTGAGGAACTTATAGAGGGCGAGGAAACGAAGGCACCAGAGGAATCAGAGGCCACCGAAGCCCAGAAAGGCACTTCTCTTTCAGCTCTGGTTGATGAACTGGCAGAGTGGGAGGAAGCCCTGAAAGAAAAAGAGACTATGAGTCCAAAATCTGCTGAGGAGACGAGGAACATCCAGAAAGAAATTAGAACCATCAACAGCAGAATCAAGAATCTCAAGCGTCAGATATCTGAAAAGACGCTTGGTGGACAAGTCAATCTCGTCTTAAATGACGAAAGATTAACGGAGCAGTTCAAGAAATTCTGGCTGGAAGGCAAAGTGCTTCAGCAAATAGACTACCCCATATTCTTTGCCGTAAACCAGAAACCGGTCAAGGATAACAGCGGCGAATACAGATGTAAGAGGAGCCCCAGTGGCGAGCCGCTAATGGACAAGTACGGATACCCTGTAATCGACCATGATTTGGACGAGATAGCTGAAGCATTTGTCAAATTTGCCAAGGAACAGGGCTTCGATTTTTGGAGGAGCTAAAAATATGGCTACTTTAAGCGTAACCAATATTTCTGAACTTAAAGGAACAAGAAGGCTAGACGCTGAATATTATCAACCAATATATCTAAAATTGGAAAAGGAACTCCTTAAAGTCGAGTGCAAAAGATTAAAAAACATGGCCTTTGTTACGGATGGTATCCATTCATCAATTGAATATGATCCCAATAGCCAGATCAGAATAATTTCCGCTCAATCAGTTCGAGATAATGATTTCGACTTATCGGCAAATACTCGTATTTCTGTCGAACAACACCAAAGAAACCTCAGAACTTCTTTGAAAATTGATGACATAATTCTTTCATCCGTAGGTACTATTGGTAACACTGCTGTCGTTTCAGCAGACATGTTACCATCTAATGCAGATAGGCATGTTGGAATTGTGCGGTTAAGGGATAAGAAGTTTAATGCATTTTACGTATCGACATTTCTTAATTCAAAATACGGAAGATTCCAAACATTCAGAGAGTCAACAGGAAATGTTCAATTGAATCTGTTTATCGAAAAAATCGAGCAGTTATTAATTCCTGAAATAAAGAATGCTGACCAAATAGGAAAAACGACAGAGCAGGCGACTATATTACTTGGAGATTCGCGTAATTTATATTCAAAAGCCGAAAACCTGCTCCTGGAAGAATTAGGGCTAAAAGACTTCAAGCCAAAGTACGAACTTTCATACACAGCTACCCTTTCTAAAGCGTTTGGCATTTATCGGGTGGATGCTGAGTATTTTCAGCCAAGCTACGATGCTATCGAATCCCATCTAAGAAATAATTTTGACGCAGTTCCAATACGCAAAATGAGTTTTATTGAGGTAACCACTGGACAATATTGCGAGGAATATGTCTCCAAATCCGAGGGAGCGCCATATATTAGGGGGGCGGATATAAGTAATGGAACCATCAGAATGGATGATTTGGTCTACATAGCTTCTAACAATCAAGACCCGCATAAGAAAGCTCTAGAGGGAGATGTAGTTGTCACACGAGTCGGTACAATTGGCCTGTCAGCTAGGATACCAAAGGAGTGCGAAGGCGGGACAATAAGCGATAATCTCATTCGGCTAAGATTTAACAACGATAGGCTCAACTCCTATTACTTAGCACTATTCCTTGGATGTCCCATTGGGATTAGCTTGATGATACGGAATAGCCGGGGCAGCGTTCAACAGAGGTTGAATCAAGAGACGCTAAAAGAAGTCATTGTGCCAATTCTACAATATAAAACTCAGCGAGAGATTGCTTTGCTTATCCAACAATCCCATGAGGCAAGAAGAAAGGCGAAGCAGCTATTGGAGGAAGCTAAGAGTGAAGTTGAGAATTTGATTGAAGGTAGGGCCTAAGCAGATGCCTATTAAGGTTTTAGCGACTGAGGTAGTCTCCAAGATCGCTGCCGGGGAGGTGATTGAGAGGCCAGCCTCGGGGGTCAAGGAGCTTATTGAGAATTCCCTCGATGCTGGAGCCACCCAGATTGCCGTAGAGGCTCAGGGCGGTGGAGTAGAGCTAATCAAGGTGAGCGACAATGGGGCGGGCATTCCGGCCTCGGAGCTAGAGCTTGCCTTTCACAGGTATGCCACGAGCAAGATCGGCAACTTAGACGATTTGGAGAAAATCTCCAGCCTCGGCTTTCGGGGCGAAGCCCTGCCCAGCATCGCTGCTGTTGCCGAAGTGGAAATTCTCACCCAAACATCTTCGGAGGCTGTTGGCAGCTACCTGCATTTGAGAAAGGGCGAGGTGGTCCACAGGGAGAGCCGAGCCAGGCCACAAGGCACCACCATAACCGTGCGCCGATTGTTTCGCTATTTTCCCGTGCGACTTAAATTTCTCAAATCGGTAAATACCGAAAATAGCCACATCGCCCACTTGGTAAGCCAGTACGCCCTGGCTTTTCCCGAGGTTAAGTTCAGCCTGGTTCTTGATAAACGTCCCAGCCTGCGCACTACGGGCAATGGCGACCTGCGCGAGGTGGTAAGCGAGATATATAGTTCAGAGCTAGCGCAAAGGATGCTAAAGGCGGAGCAAAAGGACAGTCTGGCTAAAGTCGGCGGCTTAACAAGCCCACCTTCCTTAGCCCGTTCCAATCGCAACTATCTCAGCTTCTTCGTCAATCGAAGGTGGGTGCGCAGTCCCTTGCTAACTCGGGCAACTGAGGAAGCCTATCGTGGCTTACTTATGGATGGCCAGCATCCCATTGCGGTAATCAATATCTCACTGCCGACTCAAGAGCTTGACGTCAACGTCCATCCCGCCAAAGCCCAAATAAAGTTTTGCCATGAGCAAACTGTCTTTAGCAGCGTACGGAAAGCCATAGAGGAGGCATTAGCCAGGACGCCTATAGCCAGCTCGAAGGCTGTGCCCTTCTCAGTCAGCTCAGGGCAGTGGCAGAGCCCCCGCATGATAATGGATAACGAGCCGGCTTTTGTTGTTGCCCAGCTGCCGACCATGGAATTACCAGTTTTGAGGGTACTGGGACAGCTAGCCAACACCTATATTATCGCCGAGGGACCTAACGGACTCTATCTCATCGACCAGCACGCTGCTCATGAACGCATACTTTATGACCGAATTTCAGCGCAGTGGGCACAAAAGGAAGTTGAAGTCCAGGGATTACTCCAGCCGATAACCGTAGAGCTCAGTCCCAGAGAGGAAGAGACTCTGAGAGCCAGTAAAGAGTTTCTGGCCGAATTTGGCTTCACCATTGAGCCCTTCGGAAATAGAAGCTATGTGATACGTGCTATACCGGCACTAATGGCCAGGGCGAATATTATTGAGATAATAACTGCGCTGCTTGATAATCTTGCCATCAAAGACAGCCCCAATCCCTGGGAGGAAAAGATAGCTCAATCTTTGGCCTGCCATGGTGCTATCAGAGCAGGGCAACAGCTAAGCAATGAAGAGATGCGCGAGCTAATAAAGCAGCTAGAGCAAACCAAGCAACCGCGCGCCTGCCCCCATGGCCGGCCAACCATGATTCATTTAAGTTCTCATCAATTAGAGAAGGAATTTGGCAGGATAAGCTAGCCCCCCTCCTAGCCCCACCAAGGATGGTAAATTTGGGCTTTGCGTCGGTTTGAGAGCTGCTTTGTGTATCCTCTGGGTGACATATTTTCTGGATTGCCAGTGTTACGGCAATATTCATTCCTTCCATAGCCCGGTTTAACCTTCTTCAGAACAATAATAATCGAGCTATATTTTTAAAGTTTCTTGGTTAGACCTTAAGCTCAAATAGAGCTTTTTCAAGCTCCCCGAGGTTCTTAATTAGTTTACCATCATGACACCAGAAGTGTTTCTCATCAGGCATATTCCCTAAACGTCTGTTTGCTTCCTCCTTGCTAATCTTGACAATCTTGGCCATACTCGCCCACCTCCTGACTTGATACTATGTTTACATCATACCACAGAGATTCCCGAACCAGAATAAAGAGGAGTCCAGAATGTAAGGAACACTATACGCTACCGAGTCTGCGGTGTAGCCCCTATGCCAGCTTTATATCGGAGTGCGTGTTTACTTCCTTGAGAAACTGCAACAGGATCCTGCTTCTCAGGTCGTTGCGACCCCGCAATGGAGCCACGAACTTGCCCTTAATCCAGACGCGCTCTGGTTCAATATGGATCAGGACACGAGGGCCATTCGTGGCTTCGTTCAGAAACTGAGGGTAGCCATCTTGGAATACTCGGCCGGCCTCTTTCACATAGACTTTGTCCTGGCTCTTTAAGATACCTTCCAGGAGTTTACTAGCTTTCTCTACATTGCTATCAGTGGTGAGGGGGATACGGACTTCATCAAACATATAGTCAGAAGAAATGGCCTCAGAGTGCACCGAATAGTCCTTCGAGTAATTCAATACAGGTTGGTCTAGGACCAGCATGTTGGGCACATGCAATAACCTGCCAGTGAGCTCACCTCCTAGCTTTTCGTCTTCTCCAACCTCCTCTAGAGTAGTATGGAGTAGTCCCACCCTTCGCACATCGCCCTTTACGTTAGCAATGCGAATTCTATCTCCTAGGCCATAAATGCCGGAGAAGGTGATGGCAAAGTAAGCTAGAAAACTGGCGGTGTATTTTTGCAAAGCTAGAGCCAGCCCCAAAGTGATAATAGGCACCCATATGGCTATCTGAGGCACGTAAATCGCTGCCACCACGGTAGCTGCAGCTAATGCTGCGGCTACGGCCAAACCCACAACTGCCGTGAGTAGCCTAACACTACGTATTTTGCCTCGAACTATGAGTGTCATTACCTCATTGTGAGCTCAGCTACCACTTGAAGGTAACTGATACGCAATAACAGCCTATTATAGTCTTGCCCTGAGCCAGTTTAGTATCATCTTCATTCATTTTCTGTCAAGATCAGGAAAATTCTGAATGCACGCATTAAGGGTGGGAGAGTCAGCCCTCCCACCCCTATGCCCCCGGCTAGGGCTTACTTACCTTTTGGGGCCGGGCTTGCCGGGCATGGGTTTCTTTTGCACTTGTATCACCTCCTTTTTCTAGAAATAAACATGGGGCTTTAATTCTTCTTATGAATATGTTATAAATAACCTATACTTCACTTGCATTCATGATACTTGAATAATGATTTATCATTCATGTATAATTATACATCTAACATGTTATTTGTCAAGACCTTTTGGGGGGAATTTAAGAAAATTTAATAAAAAGGAGGTGAAATATGCCGGATTGGACATTTCTCACCAACCACGCTCTGGTGCTGAGCTATATCGCTCACTACCCCCGGATAACTGCTAGGGAACTAGCTAATGCTATTGGTATTACGGAGAGGACGACCAGAAAGATAATCGCCGACCTGCTGGAAACCGGCTACATCACCAAGAAACGAGAAGGACGGTGTAATCGCTACCGAGTCCACCCTGACCTCGCTCTTCGCCATCCCGGCCATGGTGAAACCGCTGTAGGAGACCTCCTTGAGGCGCTAGGTTGGAAAAGGCCAAGGAGAACTGTAAAAACATACTGACGTGAGCATAACTGCAAAAGATTATGCGCTTACTAAATGACGTTGGGCGGGTTGCTTTTCACAGAATTAGGCCCTGGCCAACATCGCTTCATATTCATCCGCCAAGAGCTGTAAAACGCCTCGGTGTATCATTCTCACCGCTATAGTTGCCACGTAGTATCCAAACGCCTTTTCGGTATTCCCTCTTCGCAAGGTTACTAGTCCAAGATTCGCTTCACAGATTTTCTATTTGCATAAACCAGAAGCCGGTCTCCTTCCGCGATTTTCTCGTCCCAATTCGGCCTAGTTAGGTAAGTATCGGCCCTGTCTATACCAAGGATTTCTATATCCCCTTCCGCGGTGATATCAGCCACAGACAAGCCAATGCTCTTCGAGCTTCCTTTTATCATGACAAGACTAATAGCCCAGTCCTTCTCCACATGGAATATTTCCTCAACCGCTGGAGCTTCCCTAAGAATTCGGTTCATAACTGGCCTTTGCAGCCAGTCAAGAATCCGCTGGCCAACATTGCTTCTTATAATTAGTTGATAGAGGCCGAATATGCCTCCAACTATTATGGCCAGGCGAATGAAAAACCACGTGTAACCGCTCACCTGGGTGAAAGATGCCACTAAAGTGGCAATTACAGTGACCATGCCAGCATTTCCCAATATAATGAGAATGGTCACAATTCTGCGCCTGGTTCTGTGTCCCACCACCCGTTCAGCTTCTCTCGTCGTGAAGCCCGTTCCTGAGAAAGCAGATAACGCCTGAAATCTAGCTACATCAGGTTCTATCCCAGTTAACTGGAGGGCAAAGCCTCCAATTCGGACGACGATGAAAGAAACTAGAATAGCTATCAACAAAATGCCTACATAAGCCATATTCAACACCTCCAACTTAGGTTCTGCTGAGGCATGGATGGCACTGCCTGTGTAGAAGGTTGCGAGTGCCCAATCGCTTCGCCCTTCAGTTCAGATGCCAGAGACATATTCCTCATTCGGTAACTTTAGAGCCACCTCCTCCTCCTGAAATAGACTACCAGAGAGATGCCTATTACTGCCATTACAATCAAGATGATAAAATACCCATACCTCCACTCTAGTTCCGGCATATTTGCGAAGTTCATGCCGTAGATGCCGGCAACGAACGTCAGCGGAATGAAGATAGTGGCTATGATTGTTAGCACCTTCATCACCTCATTCATGCGGTTGGACACTGAAGAAAGATAAGTGCTCAGTACACTCTCAGCCATATCTCTGAGACCAAGAGTAAGCATCTCAATCCGCACCAAATGGTCATAAATGTTGCGGTAATATATTTGAGCTCGCTCGCTTATCAGGGCATATTCGCCGCGGCTGAGCCCGTTCATTATTTCCCGCTGAGGCAATATGACCCGCGTCAACGCCAGTATGCTGCGTTTAAGTTGCATAATCGACATCAATGTTTCTCTCTTTGGCTCGTGAAGTGCCTCGGCCTCGAGTTGATCATTCTTCTCATCCATCTCCTCGATAGTAGGCATGATATTGTCCACCAAGGCATCGATAAGGTCGTGAGCCAAGAAATCGACCCCCCTGCGCATAAGGCGTTCGTCTTTTTGAACGCGATCCAACATAGATGAAACCGACCTCATGGGTACATCATGACTGGTGACCACGTAGTTTTTTCCCAGAAAGAGAGCTAGTTCTGTGGTCTCCACTACCTCAGACTCGATGTGGTAATTGATGCCATGAACGATAACAAATAAGTAGTCATCAAAGTCATCTATCTTGGGTGGATGTATATTCTTACTAACGCAGTCTGTCACTGCCAGGGGATGGAAACGGAATACATTCGATAGTAACTCGGCATCCTCGTCCGTCACGTCCTCTATATCAACCCAGAGCAACCCCTCCTCAGTTGCCAGAAAGTTCCGGATTTGTTCCATGCCTAGCTGGTCCAAGAGTTTCCCATCCGGCGCCAGATAGAAAGCACACTGTATCATCATCGCCTCCTTAAACTTCGCAAAAGTTGTTCAATACTGAATACTAACGGAAGAAACGTCGGGAAGCTCCTTTTCAGTCAACATTAGTTTGCCATCCCCAGTTCTTTAGAAAGCTCAGCCTCTGTAGCGAATAACTCATCCACCGACGAGACCCTCGATTATCTATCAAGGGGGCTTTTCACTCCTACTATGTTTTTTGTGGCCACATAAGTATAAATCATGGTGGCCTGGAGATTCCAGTGTCCGAGCAACTCTTGGATTGTCCTGATGTCATAGCCATCTTCCAGCAGATGTGTTGTCAAGGATTTTCCTTTGAATCTTTTGCCTTGACAAGCAGCTAAGAATACAATACATTTTTATTAGGCAATACAATATATAATTAGGCGTCCAATAGTCACTTTTTGAAGGAGCAATCATGGTACCACATGATCGGGAGAATCCTGTGTTCACCTACTTGTTGGCGACGGAACGCCAAGCACTCTTGACTACAAAAACACTACGTGTTGTTCCAGACAAAGCTGAAAACAAACTGCTAGCTGCAACGTGGAACCTAACGAATTTTGGCATCCAGGACCGATCGGATAATGATTTCGCGCTTATGGCCGAGGTGATAAGCTGGTTCGATCTTGTCGCTATACAGGAAATAGCTGATGACCTAGCGCATTTGCGCTTATTGATGAACAATCTACCTTCAACTTATAAAGTAATTATTTCAGACATTGGAGGTAATGACGAGCGAGCGGGATTTTTGTATGACAGTGCAAAGGTGGAACGGCTCGAACTGGCCGCAGAGGTGGCAGTGCCCCCTAGTGATCAGCGCTATATTCGTATGCGAGGGGTCTCTGGTTCCTTCCAAGGATTCGACCGTAATCCTTATGTAGTAGCTTTCCGAGCTGGTGCACTAGAGTTCACTGCAGTCTCCGTCCATCTTTTTTTTGGAAGCAATGCTTACTATGATGAAGATCGCCGGGCACTTGAGGCTTATGCTTTGGCGCGGTGGGCTGACCAGCGCCATAAGGCACCAGGAGCTTATTCGCAAAACATTCTTGTCATGGGAGACTTGAATCTTCCTATTCGTGACGAATCAAGCAGTGTTTACAAGGCATTGAAGGCCAAGCGTTTGATTCTTCCACAACATTCAACCGCAATGGGTAGCAACCTGGCAGGCGATAAGCACTATGACCAGGTAGCGTTCCAAGCAGGCGGCATGCAAGACTCCTACACTGGTAACTCCGGGGTTTTTGACTTTGACCACAAGCCGTTTTTTGTAGATGCTTGGGATACAGGCCGGGATTATTTCAATACAGCAGTGAAATATCACATTGCAGATCATCGGCCATTGTGGGCAGAATTTAACATCTGATGCTCAAATATTTCTTTTGGGTAAACAGATATGAACGGCAAAGGTATGATAAGTTTTTCGCCTAACATGTCATTACACCCGACCAAAAACACGTTCACGTTTTTGGTCGGGGTTAGTTTGTAAAGTGAAAATCGATTAAATTACGATTAATTTCAGTGATGTTTTTGGCGTGTGAATTCCAGCCGTTACCTACCAACTCTTTGACAGTAACACATCGGCTCCAGAGAAAAGGCCTTATTACAACAACGACTCCTTTAATACTATGGCTACTATAAGCTTGCCTCTTCTTTCGGCGTAACTACTGAATTCTCTCTACCTTGAGCAGGTTAGTAGAGCCAGCTATTCCAATAGGAACACCACCGGTAATCACTACCAAATCACCCGGCTTTGCCAGCCCCAGTTCTTTAGAAAGCTTAGCTGCTGTTGTGAACAATTCATCCACCGATGAGGCTCTGGCCGTCTGAAAAGGGTAAACACCCCAGCGCAGCATTAATCTCCCCACGACAACAGCATCGGGAGTTATCGCCAGAATGGGCATTCTGGGACGGTATTTCGACACCCGTCCTGCTGTGCTTCCAGACTGAGTAAAGGCCACAAGAGCTGCCGCTCCGAGACTGTGAGCCGTATGACAGGCGCTGTAACTTATGAGTTCATCCGTCTTATGCTCCAACCACCTGCCTCCTTCCGATAGTATTTGCTCATAGGGTAGTTTATCTTCTGCTTCCCGGGCAATCTTCGCCATCATTTTAACTGCTTGCACTGGATACTTCCCGATGAAGGTCTCGGCTGAGAGCATGATGGCATCAGTACCATCAAATATGGCATTAGCCACATCTGTGACCTCGGCCCGAGTTGGCCGGGGAACATTCACCATTGATTCCATCATCTGCGTGGCGGTAATTACTGGCTTACCTTCCTGATTGCATTTCCTGATAATCTCCTTCTGCACCAGTGGCACTTTCTCCAGCGGGATGTCCACGCCAAGGTCTCCTCGCGCTACCATTATGCCTTCGCTGGTTGCTAGTATACTGTCAAATTTGTTAACTGCCACGCCCCTTTCAATCTTGGCAATAATTGGTATATCTGTATCATTCTCATGCAATATAGCTCTTACGCTGCTTAGGTCTTCAGCATTGCTGACAAAGGAGAGAGCCAGGTAATCGGGCTGTTGCTCGATAGCAAAGAGAATGCATTCCCGCAAAGCATCGGTAATGAAAGGGCCAGAGGTACGCATACCAGGGACCACCAGCCCGCGTCCTTCGGTGAGTATCCCCCCAACCATGACCTTACATCTAACCTCTGTGCCTTGCCCCTCAAGTACCTTGAGTTGCATTGCGCCGTCATCAAGCAACACGGTATCCCCCATTTTCACATTCTGAGGAAGGGTAGGAAGATTAATTGGTATTACCCTATCATCTCCCTCCATCTGCCTTGTGGTGAGGATAACCTGCGCACCCTTTTTCAGCGTAGCCTGATCATCTTTCAGCTTGCCCGTACGATATTTGGGCCCTGGTAAGTCCATAAGTATAGCAACAGAGATTGCCAGACGCTGGGACAGTTTCCTTACGGTCTGAATATGGCGGGCGTGTTCTCTGTAGGTGCCGTGGGATAGATTAAGTCTGGCGACATTCATGCCAGCCTTTATTAGCTGCTCAATCATGGCAGCCGAGCCAGTAGCCGGACCGATAGTGCACACTATTTTTGTTCGCCTTTCAAAAAACCTGGAGCGTTTCATATCACTGCCTCGCTCTATATGCAACCTCACTCTCCACTTTCCCTTCAAGGGACAGGGACTTGAAATCAATAATCCCGATACCAGCCCTCAGTCACCGGGGCGAATTTTCCATTTTCAGCCCCCAGTCTGGAATACCAGGGCTTACCATAGCTATCAGCTAGTTCAGCCAGTTCCTCCAACCTTGGAGCAGCCGTATTCTGGAAAAAATTCATCCTCTCATCCCGAGAACGAATTTGGGCGCCCTCCTGCCACAGGGCACGCCCTGCCAAGAAACCAGAAGCTCCCGCCTTACAGGCTATCTTCACCTGCTTCCTGAACGACTCGAAGTCAACACCGGCACTTAGCAGCACCCAGGGTAGTCGGGATGCCCGGTTTAACTCCTGGCACAACCCCAGCAGCTTTCCCTCATCTTGCTCAAACTTAATATCTGCCGGGAATTCTGCTTTCAATACATCAATGGGCAAGGCAGTAATCTGCCGGGCGGTTTCGATTACCAGACCAGGTTTTATCTCAGCAAACTTCGAGGGTGTCCCGCCTTGATTTATGCGTTCTTTACGAACAGGACTCTCTTTTTCCTCAGTGGGATAGCTTACCGGCTCAACCAGAAAGGCTATATCTTCTTTAAGGCATTGGTCGGCTAGCCTTGCCACCAAATCGAGCTGTTTTGAGGCGACATCTTTTAGGTCGGGCCTGAAGTAGATTAAAAGCTTGACCGCTGAAGCTCCCATTTTCTTCACCTTTTTTACGCTCCAGCCGGGCAGAAGCTCAGTAATTCTAGCCGTACTGTCTCCGGTATAGCCGGTCTTTTCCATGCTGACAAGAAGCCCTTTAGGTCCGGGCAAGAGACCCGCAGCTATAGCCTGACCAGCTCCGTATTCCGGGTCAAGCAATATGGCACTGGCAAAAGGCGCTACCGCTTGACAGAGGTCAAGCTTAAAATCAACTATGTCCTGGTAACTCACAGCATCAGGGTTTTTCTCGTTCAGGGCCCGCTTAAGCGCTCCCCTGTGGTCAATGGCACACATTGTCATCATGCCCCTGGAATCAGCCAATTGCTGGAGCCCTCTTAGCTTGCCGATAGATATGTTCATCACATCACCTCATGGCAGACCATGTCCTTTCTTTTACTCACAAAGGAGCTTTCTCATCTCCTGGAGGGCAAAGGCAGCGGCACCGAGCACGCCAGAATTTCGACCCAGCTCAGCAGAAGCAAAGCGCACAGCCTGGAAAGCCTCTTTATATGCTCTCTCTCCAGCCACCTTGAAGGCTGGCTTGAGCAGCATATCACCGATGTTTGATAAACCACCACCAATAACTATCAACTCAGGGTTGAATATGTTTATTAAATTGGCCAGCCCTACACCTACGTAGTAGCCAGTCCGAGCAATAAGTTCTTTAGCCAAGCTATCACCATGCTCGGCAGCGCTATGAACGACCTGCGCCGTCACCTTTTCCACGTCACCCTCGGCATATTCCAGGATGGAAGTCGTGACTCCTTCTTCAATCCGATGCCTTGCCTCCCTGGCCAGGGCTGTCCCCGAGGCCAGCGTTTCCCAACAACCTCTGTTTCCACAGTTGCAGATTGGACCTTCGTCATCAATGGTCATATGCCCCACCTCGCCAGCGGCACCAATAGTTCCACTGTAAATCTTGCCATCAATGACAATGCCTCCGCCGATGCCAGTGCTGAGAGTAATATAGATGAAGTTACGAACACCCCGGGCAGCGCCAAAATAAAATTCCCCCAGGGCAGCGGCATTGGCATCATTGGTGAGAAAGGTCTTCCTACCCAGCCTTTCTTGCATTATGTCTCTTAGGGGAATGTCTCGCCATCCTGGCAGATTTGGTGAGGTAAAGAGGATGCCCGTCTCGGGATTTGAGAGACCGGGTGCTCCAACTCCTACGGCAGTAAGCTCTGAAATGGCAACATTTGCCTGCTCTAAAGCACGATACGCAGACTCCAAAATAGACTGGATAACTGCTTCATGGCCTTTTGTGGCTGGCGTTATACTGTGGTCGCGCGATAGCATTTTCCCCTGCGAGTTGGTCACCGCCGTCAGAATTTTGGTGCCTCCAAGGTCAACGCCCAGAATCAAATCGTCAGCATTGTCACCCAATTTCAAACTCCTGCTATGAGCCTCAGCTATAAGTAGGCCCCTTTGCCGAAGCTAGCATTTCTTTCAAAAGTAAGAGCTTGCTCCTGATTTTACTCATAGATTATCCTGGTGGGTATCTTCGTAGCCTCACTCCCAAGCTTGGCAAAAACGGTCAGCTTGGATTATATTCATCTTCTCCCAACTTGCAGATCCTGTCCCAATGTCAATAATAGGTTTTGTTACAGTTTATATTATATTGTATACTGGGGCGGATAATAAAAAAAGGCAGTCCCGATTATTTATAATCTATTCCCACGCATAGCAGGGACTATGCCTGACTGGCTCCAGCACGCATCCCGTGTCGTAGAAATGGGCTTCAACTGGCTGCACATCGACTCTCAATCCATTACCCGGCGTTTTCTGGCAGCTTGTATGCTGTAAAGCATCACTACCGTAATTAATCCGCAATTTTTGCCTCCCGATACCGAGGAGGACAACCTGGCTATTTTAGAGCAAGCTCTTCGAGGATTCTGGGATTTGGATTAAATCGAATCATTGATTATTGCAGTTGTTGATAGTATACTGTCATTATACGCAGAGGGGGAGGTATTCCATGAAATTATCTTGTCTTCAAGAAAACCTAAATAGGGGGCTAAGCATCGTAGGGAGAGCTGTAGCCACTAGGTCCACTTTACCTATCACCCAAAATATCCTTTTATCCGCTGAGCAATCGCGTCTCAAATTGGCAGCCACCAACCTGGAAATGGCTACCACGTGCTGGATTGGTGCTAAAGTGAAACAGGAAGGAGACCTAACTGTGCCTGCTCGCTTGCTCATCGACTTTGTTAATTCCTTGCCTAACGACTTAATTGAAATCAATCTTCCCGCTAACAGTCGCATTCTGGAGCTTAAGAGCGGCCATTTTCAAGCCCATATTCATGGCATTGATGCCGCGGATTTCCCACCTATCCCTCAGATAAGCGATGGCATAACTACCACCATTGAGGCAGCTAGTCTCAGGGAAGGAATTACACAGGTCGCCTTTGCTGCTGCCACTGAAGAATCCCGCCCGGTATTAACCGGAATTAACACTGAGTTCGATGGCGAGCAGCTCAACCTGGTGGCTGCCGATGGCTTCAGGCTAGCTGTTCATAAGACAACCCTCGGCTCGCCAGTCACCGAGAAAACTACTGTTATCGTCCCAGCAAGAACCCTCAATGAACTAAATCGTCTTCTTAGTGAGCAGGAGGAACCCGTAGAAATCACCATAAACGAAAAAAAGAGCCAGGTTCTCTTCCGCCTCAAGAATGCTGAGCTGGTTTCTCAGCTTATTCAAGGTTCCTTCCCAAATTATTCCGAGGTTATTCCTCAAAGCTATACCACGCGAGCTGTAGTGGACATTAATGAGTTTCTGCGGGTTACTAAAATGTCCTCCATATTTGCTCGCGATGCCAGTGGCATAGTTCGCCTGGTCATTACCCCGGGTACTGAACTTGCTCCGGGAAAGGTAACTGTTTCTGCTCAGGCTGAGGAGGTTGGAGACAATGTTGGTGAAATCGACGCTCTCACTGACGGAGAAGAGGCGAAAATCGCTTTTAATGTAAAATATCTTTCCGATGTTCTATCTGTCCTTTCCCAGGCCCAAGTCGCTCTAGAACTCACCACCCCCTCGAGCCCGGGAACCATCCGCCCTATAGGCGTGGACAATTATGTTCACGTAGTCATGCCGATGTTCGTGCAGTGGTAGGTGCTTTAATTCAGTAGGGAGGAGGCGAAATGAAGTTCCGTATTGTTTTAGAATACGATTCTGAAACAAAGAGCTATGCCGCCTACTGTCCAGAACTTCCAGGATGTTGCAGTGCTGGTGATACCGAGGAAGAGGCATTGAAGAATGCGAGGGAGGCTATCTCTCTATATCTTGAACCAGGTTCATTAAAACTGATTCCTGATGAGTAGCTTTCGAGATAGACGTGCTCTATCCCTTTGGAAATAACTCGGTCAGGCGGATTTGGAGAGGGAGGACATAGATGACTCGAAATACTCAGGCAGAGGAGAAACTAGAGGGTTTCATCAGCAAACTGGAGTCGTTGGGATACAGAGTAAGAGAAGTCCAGAAAAAGCCTCAAATCTATTCCATCAACGGTGAGCTTGTCAATATTCGTAGCCGTAGTAAGCATAAAGAAGCTTCTATTGGCAGGCTGTTTTGGTACAGCATTGCCTTCAACGTGCTTCACGAAGTTAAGTGGGTGATCTATTTAACGACAGAGTCGGACTACTTTATTAAGTTCCCCAGTAGTTTTTTGGAGAACCTCAAAGACCGCATGTATCCTGACAGAAATAAAGCTGGGGTGGGCGTGTTTGACATTGATTGGGACAATTTGATGATAGTCTTAAAGCAAGGTGAAACGATACGTATTAACGAATACTACCATAACCTCATTGATGAAGATTATTACCCATTTTTTTAGGAATAGAAAGACATCCATCGTTAAACTAATTGTTTCAAGTACTGACATACTCATGAAATAGTAGGGAGCCCGTCTTTATTCAACAGCAAGCATCCAGTTGAGTTTGCAGGCTTGTTCCGTCCCATTCTTGACCTTCTGTGCTTACACGACAGTAGATTGCGACTTTCATTGCTTTAGATATCAATCCCTAAATCATCACCCCTTGCATCCTCTAACTCTTGCAACATCGGTAAGCGCCCTAATCTTCTATAATATCTTTTCATCAAATTCCCCACAGCTGCATCATTCTTATGCCCCCAAACATGCTGGTCTTTGCCTGTTAACAGGTCTAGGTATCTTCCGTGGTCATCCCCGTAATGGGTTATTGCAGTCAAGATCATGTAGTGCTCATATTTGTCCAAGTTCTGTGTTCACTTCCACAAATCGGGCAACCTACCATATTATTTACTCCTTTCCACCTTTGTATTTTCCAGTAGGGAGAACGACATTTCGGACACTGTTTTGGCTTGCGTGGTATGCGTGGTATCCATACGTGTCCGCATCGAGTGCAGTTCAGATTCCGAACTTTTAGAAACGACTTCAACACACGCCACCGCATAAGCTAAAGGCAACGACGCTTCTGCCCAATAATGAGGAGTGTCTCTAAACCAAGATGTATTATCCATTACATTCTTAATAGCTTTTACAGCTTCTCTTAAATCGCTGTTATGCTCCGTGTATGACTATTCTACCATTTAGAGTACGATTTGTTCTGATGTTATGTTACAATCAGTACGGTGAGCAATTATTCTACGGAATCGAAATGGATCTAAAGACAGGCTTGGCCGAACCTCTATGGGCTACGATTGAGACTACGTATGAATCCCGTAACTATACCGGCGCAATACTAGATGCCATGTACTATTTGGGAGACATTATCAGAGAAAAGACAGGTCTCCAAAGTGACGGCGTTGCGTTGGTTGGACAAGCACTTGGTGGCAAATCACCGAAATTGAAAGTCAACAAATTGCAGACGGAATCGGACCGGAACATTCAAAAAGGAACCGAGAACTTGCTATTAGGATTGTATCAAAGTATTCGCAATCCGAGAAGTCACGGAAAGCATGTCGACACAAAGGAAGATGCTGATGCGATAATTCTATTCATCAATTATCTTCTGAAAATAATAGGAGGGGCGAAGGGCACATTTTCCAAGAGTGACTTCTTGGATAGAGTTTTCGACCCATCCTTTGTTGAAAAGAATAGATACGCAGAGTTACTTGTAGAGAGAATTCCTCCCAAGCAGAGACTAGATGTCATGATAGAGGTTTATAGAAGAAAAGAAGAGGGGGAAATCGACAAACTACAATTGTTTACTCGAGCTCTTCTAGCAAAGCTAGAGGAAGATGAGATATCAACACTAGCAGAAGTCGTGTCGCAGGAATTGAGTAACACCGACTCCAACGAGTCGGTGCGATTCTCAACGAAAATGTTTCCGATTCAGTTCTGGACGCGTTTAGACGAATCGACGAAATTGAGAAGTGAGAATAGGTACCTCAAGTCCGTGACTGAAGGGGAGTATATTACCTCCTCTCGTAAGTGTATCAAGGGAGCACTCGGGACGTGGTGCGCGGGGCATCTGCACGTATTCCTAATGAGAGATGATTTCCTTTGGGCACTCCTGGCAAAACTTGATTTTTCAAATACGAATGAGCAAGACTATGTGTTTGAGTACTTCACCGGCCCGTTACTGTCCACCCTGAGCAAAATGCAAGGCACAGCCTTGGCAAATTTCGCTACAGATATAATTCAGGAACATGTCAAGGCGGGCGATAAACGATTCTATGAGCTTGCGGGCCATGCCGTGCGTGTTTATAAAGGATTCTGGAAGGATTCCCTAAAAGAGTCGATTGACAAGTTTCAAGAGGTCGAGCCAACCCCGGACGACAGTTCGGAAGACTTACCTTTTGATTGATAGTTAGAGAATCTTTGTCTGAAGCCTCCTCATAGTGCAAACGCAGAGTACTCAACGTCTTTTTCTCAGAAAAACCACGAACAAGACTGTGATTTATCTGTTAAGCCTATCTGAGATGATTATACCTCAACGTACGCATGGAATGGCAAACATCCCCATGTTCGTGCAGTGGTAAATTCGTATATCTCACCCCTAAATCAAAGCGACCTATATATCTCCCGGCGATGCCCGATGCGCACAATGGTGACGAGTTGTTGGTTATCGTCAATGGCATAGATTATTCTGTAATCACCTTGTCGTATTCGCCACAAACCAGTGACTTTAACCTTTTCAATGCCTCTTGGCCTCGGTGTTTGTGCTAAGTCTTTCATAGCTTTAACTACTGCCTGAAAATCCGTCTCCGACAGTCTGTCTAATGCGCGTTGTGCCCGGCGTCTTAGTTCAATTTTATACATTACTCCGTCCGCGGCGCGATTCAAGGTAGACCTCTAAAGACATTGTGCCCGCAGTCTCTGCTAAGGACGCTAAGCCTTCAGAGGCATCAATCTCATCCTCTAGCTTGGCAATTATGGCTTCAGTTAGCCAGCCTTTCATTGTCTTTCCTTCTAAAGCAGCAAAGGCCTTAACCTTATTGCGAAGTTCCGGCTCTATATCCAAGAAATATCTTGACCTGCTGGCTGTATTCGGCATTATCTTTCCTCCTCTAAGATATTGGCTTTGTTTATAACAATGATAGCCTATATAGCCAACAATGTCAATGCCTTCCGGGGTGTCTAACTTCATTTGGACTCCTCCGTATGACATTACTAAACATTCCAAGAAAGAGAACTTAGAAGACGAGCTAAAAGACTAATAAGCTGCAAGAGCGATTAAGCTAAGGTAAGCCCACAAACACTATCACCAGGCCTACCACTATCATTACCACACCGAAAGCCAATAAACCAATCAATAGCTTCTTATTCATATGTAGAATCCCTTCCAAGCAGGTGGCTCGTATAGTATAATACTAGAACGCCAAACAAAAGGAAAGGCTTGGTGCTATGCTCAATAGCTAAGCATCAAGCACACAGTACTGTTACATTTATCTCTCTTTCATCATTGATAATAATAGCGATTTGGAGAAATGGTGAATACTATTCCGCAATAGGGAGAGTGAATGAAAAACTGCTTCCCTTTCCCAGCTCGCTCTGGACTGTGATTTGTCCGCCATGGGCTTCCACCAGACGCCTGGCAATAGTAAGACCCAGACCACTGCCTCCGGTAGCTCTGGCGCGGGACCTGTCCACTCTATAGAAGCGTTCGAAGATATTAGGCAAATCTTCAGCAGGAATGCCTTCGCCAGTATCCGATACGCTAATCTCTACCCAGTCACCTTGTGTCATAGCAGCCACATTGATAGTGCCTCCCTTATGGGTATAAGCCACCGCATTTTCCAGAAGGTTATGCAGCACCTCGTTGACCCGTTGCCGGTCAATGTTAACCGGTGGCAGATTACGAGGCAGGTCAAGGGACAGTGATATCTCCTTTGCTGCTACCTTGGGCTGCCAGGAATTTACTGCCTGCTTAACTAAGTTGGCGATGTCTTCCGCCTGATAAACCAGCTTCAGTTTGCCGGCTTCGGCAAGACTTAGCTCCTGGAGTTCATCAACCAGTCGTGAAAGCAGAGCTGTCTCTTCATTAAGGGAACGGATAGTAGCGACATTTGCCTTCATCACCCGATCGCGAATTGCCTCAAGATAGCCTTGAATATTGGAAAGAGGAGTTCTCAGTTCGTGAGCAACATCAGCAACCAGATTCCGTCGTAATTGCTCGGCGTGCTCCAAGTCGTCAGCCATAGAGTTAAAGGCTTGAGCCAGCTCCCCAACTTCGCCTTTGCCCTGGAATTGAACCCTCTGGGACAAGTCTCCCCGCCCCAATCTCCTGGCAGCCTCGGCAAGGACACCGATGGGTGACGACATTCTCCGCGACAGGACGAAGGTCAATAGCAAAGCGATGCCAATTGCTACCGCGCCTCCCAAGAGAAGAGAGCGATTTATTGACTCGGAGAGTCTTCGGAATGGAGCAACATATGGGTCTGCCTCCGGGTCAGAGATAATGTAAACTTTTCCCAAAATCTCTGTGCTCCAGGGCATCGTGAGATTACTGCCTGGTGAGTCAGGATTATAATACTGCCCTAAAAGTGTCTCCTGTGAATCAGCTATGACTGTCCCGTTGGCAGCGGTCAATATAATATGTGCCCCGGAGATACTCGCTGTCTCTTCAACCACGGACTGGACGCCCTCCCAGCTTAGTGATTGACTCAAATAATGGGCACGTAGCCTATTTGGTATTTGATCGGTACGATATTGCTCACTTATTTTCTCATAATATTCCACTTCGACAGCGATGCGCTGACTGACGAAGAAATATATGGTGCCGACGGTCACCACTATTATCACGGCGAAAGTTATCGAGAGACGAAACCACAACCTATGTATCACTGTTCACCTCCGACAAACTTATAGCCGATTCCATATACCGTCTTTATATATCTGGGGTGGCTGGGGTCTGGCTCCAGCTTTCGGCGTAGGTTGAGGATGTGAACATCAATAGTGCGGTCGAAACCTTCAAAATCGTAGCCCAAGGCCTCTTCAATAAGGCTTGCCCGGCTGAAGACTCTACCCGGCTCCTTGGCGAGAACCCCCAGTAACTTAAATTCAACACTGGTCAAATTCAGTGGTCTGCCGGCAAACCACGCCTCGTGTTTCACAAAATTCATACTAAGTTCATCACGCTTAATCTCTTCGGGGCCACGCTCTCCGGGAAGACGCCTTAGCACTGCCCATACTCGAGCCGCTAGCACCTTAGGGCTAAAAGGCTTGGTCACATAGTCGTCGGCTCCTAAGCCCAGGCCTGTTAGCTTGTCCTGGTCAGTAGTCCTGGCAGTAAGCATAATGATTGGTACATCGGATTCATGTCTGAGGATACGACAGACCTCAAGTCCATCGATGTCTGGCAGCATAAGGTCAAGAACAATAAGGTCGGGGCAGCTTTCTCGAGCCAGGCGCAGAGCTTCAATACCATCATAAGCAGTTAGAACCTGGTAGCCGTCCCGGTTTAAGTAGAGCTTGACCAACTCCACAGTCTTTACATCATCATCAACTACTAAAACCTTTTTGCCTGCCATCCCTAGTCTCCTGGCGATGCTTCACGCCTCTTTAATGTTATAACAGAAATGTTAAGAAATTAATATGAAGGACTTCTTTCACCCAGACTTTTCTTAACAAATTGTACAAACTATAGCCTGGAGTGAGCCGATACAATCCTCGTTGAATAATAAGCCATATGTTGTTGCCACCCCAGCGTTCTTAGATTGACATGATTGTATGGGCGGACTATAATCCTTTCTGGAACGGAATATAAGGTATGGAAACGAAATCATCCCCAGACCCAGACCGTAAACGGCGACAGATTGCTATTTTCGTTCGATGGTGGTGGGGCTTGCTTTAGTGTAGGTCTGTGATTGAGGCGTGTGTGCCCCACGTCCCACCGGACGTGGGGCTTTTGTTTGTCGTGACATGGTCGAAGATTTTCCTGGGAGGCTGCCATTGGAAGTTTTGAATGAAGACACATTCAAGGAGTTGCTGGAAAACAAGCAATACAGGGAGTTGCGAGAGAGGCTAGCGGACTCAGAACCCACACATATCGCCGACCTCCTGACCAGCATACCGGCAGACGAAGCAGTGATAGCGTTTCGCCTCCTCCCGAAGAATCTTGCCATTTCTGTTTTCGACGATATGGATGGAGCGTTTCAGAACCAGCTGCTTGAGGCGTTCAGTGACCAGACGGCGAGGAATTTCCTTGAAGCAATGCCACCCGATGACCGGACGGAGTTGCTGGACGAGGTACCCGCCAAGGTAGCCCGCAGACTGTTACAGATACTCTCGCCCGACCAGCGCCGCGTCACCCTGCAGTTGCTGGGCTATGAGGAAGAAACGGCCGGACGTGAGATGACTCCCCTATTCGTAGACCTGCACAGCGATATGACTGTGACACAGGCTCTGGAAAGAGTCCGACAGCTAGCCATCAACCGGGAGACAGTGTACGAGTGCTATGTCATGGACCGCCGCCGCTATCTTATAGGCACTGTCTCACTCAAGGACCTGGTCATCGCTGACCCGAATGCAAAGGTAAGCGATATCATGAAACCAGACCCACCCTTTGTCTCTACCAACACCGACCGCGAGGAAGTAGCCTGGGAACTCCGGGAGCATAACCTGCTGGCAATTCCCGTGGTAGATGCAGAACAGCGCCTCGTCGGTACCATCACCCATGATGACGTGGCAGACATCATGGAGCGAGAGGCCACCGAAGATATCTATCGCTTTGGTGCGGTACCGGGTACGGAGCGAGGTTACTTTGCCAGTCGTATCTTTGATGTTGTCCGGCGCCGGGGGGTATGGCTCCTCCTGCTTATCGTGGTGAACACAATTACTTTCACTATTATTGCCCGGCATGAAGCGCTGCTTACCGGCGAGCTACTGATACTGGCTTACTTTATCCCGCTGTTGATTGGCACCGGCGGGAATGTGGGAGCGCAATCGGCCACCGTCGTTATTCGTGGGCTGGCTACCGGGGAGGTGAAACCAAGACGGGCTCTGGCCGTGGTCTTGCGGGAGGCCGGGATAGGTGCTATCCTGGGCATTGTCCTTGGTGCGGTTGCCCTGGGCTGGGCTTATATGTTCGGCAGAAACCTACAGGTGGCCGCCGTAGTGAGCACGACCCTGGTGGCCATCTCAGTAATGGCAACCCTGGCAGGCGGAGCCTTACCGTTTATTTTTCGTCGATTAAGGATTGACCCGGCTCTGGTATCCGCCCCTTTTATAACTACGATTATGGATATATTCGGCGTGGCGGTTTACTTTGGGGTTGCGCAGATGATAATACGATTGTAATCAGCCTACCGGGATAAGATAGAGAAGTTCACGGGTAAAGGAAAACTCGAAATGACGAATAGAATTGCCGAAGGCGCGAGGAGAAAGTCGAGAATAAAGCGACTGCGGAAGCTGCGAACATCGATCGCCGAAAAGGGACTAGATGCTCTCCTGCTTGCTCAGCCAGAGAACCTCCGCTACCTTTCCGGATTTACCGGCTCCTCCGGATGGCTACTCATTTCAGGACAGAATGCTATTTTAGCTACTGACTTTCGCTATGTGGAGCAAGCCAAGGGAGAGTCATCAGATTTTGAAATTATCCAGACTAAGCGAGAGTTACGTGACTGGCTTCCTGATTTGGTCTCTGATTTGGGGTGGCACAAATTAGGCTTCGAGGCAAATTTTATTTCTTATGAGGGCTATCACAAGATCAGCGAGGCAATAAAGACCAAGCCAGTTAACCTTGAGCTTGTTCCCACTACTGGCATAGTAGAGCAGCTTCGCTCCATAAAAGAGCCCGAAGAGCTAGGATTTATCACAAAAGCAGTAGAGCTAGTCGATGCCGTCTTCGAACAGGCAAAGGCAATAGTTCGTCCTGGCATAACGGAAAAGGAGGCAGCCTGGGAGATAGAAAAATTCCTTCGCCAAGAAGGCAGTGAAGGAATGCCCTTTGAAATCATTGTGGCTTCAGGCCCAAATTCAGCTTTGCCCCATGCTAAACCCACAGAGAAGATAATCCACTCTGGTGAACCAGTGTTGATTGACATGGGGGCCAGAATCAGCGGCTATTGCAGCGACTTCAGTCGCACTTTATTCTTGGGCGAGACAGACAAATCCCTACAGGAAATTTACAATATAGTTCTCAAGGCACAGACCACTGCCATAGAGAGAGTTGAATCAGGTATGAATGCTTCGCAGGCAGACCGATTGGCTCGAAGCGTTGTCGAACAAGCTGGCTATGGAGATGCCTTTGGACACGGTCTAGGACATGGTGTTGGGCTAGCGGTGCACGAATTTCCCACGCTTGGTCCCAGTTCCTCCGATTCACTTGCAGATGGCATGGTTTTTACCATAGAACCGGGAATCTACCTTGCGGGACACGGGGGTGTTAGAATTGAGGATATGGTAGTTTTGGAAAATGGCAAGGCCAAAGTGCTTAGCAAGGCAAAGAGGGATCTGTTATTCTGACAAGGAGCGAAAAACTCAGACTGACAATTCACTCTCAATAAACACGGAGGTTACTAAATGATTGATGCCGGAGAATTGAGAAAGGGAGCCGCCATAGAGCTAGATGGCGAAATATACCAAATTCTGGAATACCAACATGTTAAGATGCAACAAAGGCAGCCTGTAGTTAAGTTGAAACTCCGTGATGTTCGTAGCGGGAATTCCACCGAGAGGAATTTTCAATCCGGGGATAAAGTTACACCAGTATTTCTGGAGCACCGTCCAGTCCAGTACCTTTATAGCGATGGCAACCTCTATTACTTCATGGATAACGAAAGTTACGAGCAGATTATGTTAACTTCGGCTCAAATAGGAGAGGGCACAAATTATCTAAAAGAGGGCCTGATGTTAGAGATTCTGACCTGCAAGGGGGATACAGTGACCATAGAGCTACCCACTTCGGTAGAGCTTCAGGTTACGGAGACAGAGCCTGGCTTCAAGGGGGATAGGGCCACCGCGGGCACTAAAGCAGCTAAGCTAGAAACGGGGGCAACCATACAGGTTCCTCTTTTCATTAATACAGGCGACATCATCAGAGTCAATACACGCACCGGGGAATATCTGGAGAAGGCTGGCTAATATCGCTTGATTTGCCTTTTTCTTATCAGCAATGCTGGCTCCTTTCCCCAAAAGTTTCAACACACTGAGGCTGAACGAATTTAGCTGCAAACTTTAAGGAATCTGGTATAATCAGGTAACAGGCGAAGGGGGCAGATTCTTCGGTCGCTCAGAATGACCGATAGGCAACAACAAGACGGGTAAGCTAATTGATAAAAGCCGATTTACATATCCATACCTGCTATTCTATAGATTGTCTCACACCTTTGGAGCAAATAGTCGAGCGCTGCCTCGAGCTAGGCATAAATTGTATTGCTGTAGCTGACCACAACACCGTTGCTGGCGCCTTAAAGCTAAGGGAAATTGCCCCGTTTAAAGTAATCGTTGCTGAGGAGATCTTAACGCCTGTGGGTGAAATAATGGGGCTCTTTCTTAGTGAAGCAGTTCCCCGGGGATTGTCTCCCCAGGAAACAATATCTCGAATCAGAAGCCAAGGCGGTCTAGTGGCTATTCCCCACCCATTTGGCAGGTCGCTGCCATGGAATGCTAACCCGCTAACCTCGGCAGAAGTTTTATCCCAGGTTGATATTATTGAAACTTTTAATTCTCGTACGCCATTTTCTAGTAGCAACGCCAGAGCATGGAAACTAGCCAAAGAGCAGGGAAAGGCTGCCAGCGCTGGCAGCGATGCCCATACTTTAGGCGAAATCGGCCGAGCATATGTGGAAATGCCCGAATTCGATGGGCCTGACGACTTCCTAAATTCTTTAGCTCAGGGCAAAATATTCGGGCAAAAATCTAGCTATTTAGCTCATCTCGCTAGCACGTGGGCCAGGATAAGGAAACGTATATTGGGAGATTCTTCGCGGAGTTTACCCTGAGCGCTAAGAGATTGCTTCGCTTCGCCCGCAATGACAAAAAGCGAAGGGCTCAGAATGACAGAGGGCGAGGAGGGTAAAGCGGGCTCTTGCTGAACATCGGTTGGTTTTCTACAGGGAGAGATGAAGCTGCCCGACAGCTTTTGCAAGCTGTGCAGGATAAGAGTCACAGGGGCGACATTAATGGGAAAATTAGCTTCGTGTTCAGCAACCGAGAACCTGGCGAGGCGAAGGAAAGCGACCTGTTCTTTGAGCTTGTTCGAAGCTACAACATTCCTCTTGTCTGTTTATCTCACAAAAAGTTCAAGACTGCTAAAGAGGAAGAGGATTTGGGTATCAAGAAAGAGTGGCGTATCAAATACGATAAAGAGGTAAACAAGAAGATTGAACCATTTGCTCCCGACCTTTGTGTTCTTGCTGGCTATATGCTCATCGTGAGTAAAGAGCTGTGTCAGAAATACGATATGATTAATCTTCATCCTGCACCCCCCGGTGGACCTACGGGTAGCTGGCAGGAGGTAATTTGGACGTTGATACAAAATAAAGCCGACACAGCCGGGGCAATGATGCACCTGGTTACCCTTGAATTGGATAGAGGTCCGGCAGTTAGCTACTGCCTCTTCCCTATTAAGGGTGCGCCCTTCGCTGAATATTGGCGAAAGGACGACAAAAATATGCTGTTTCGGCTTATTCGCCAGCACGAACTTGCTAGAGAATTTCCTCTTATCATCTTGACATTACAATCTTTGAGCCGGGGCGAGGTCGGCATAAAAGACAGGAGAGTAATTGATGCTCAAGGAAAGTTAATCAGTGGCTACAACCTTAGTGGCAAGATAGATGAGGAGGTGAAAAAAATCTGAGATGAACTTGATTTGCTTTGACCTCGAGGGACCCCTGGCTCCCCAAGATAATGCCTATGAACTGATGAAGCTATTCCCCCGTGGCGGTAAGATTTTCGAAGTCCTCAGCCGTTATGATGATTTGCTGACTTTAGAAGGTCGGCCCGACTACGAGCCGGGAGACACACTTGCTCTCATCACTCCTTTCCTTGCTTATCACGGAATAGAAGAGGAACAAATCGCTGCTATGGGGCAGCAAGCTGGATTAACCCCAGGGGCAACTGAATTAATCTCCAAACTTAAATCTCGAGGGTGGTACATATTTTGTATTAGTACTAGTTACAAACAATATGCCTTCCCCATCACACAGAGAGTGGGCATACCCGGTGATAATGTAGCTTGCACTTCCTTTCCCCTAGCGCAGATTCGCCAACTATTAAGCCAGGATGAATTTGCCTTACTAGAGCAAACAGAACACGAAATTGTAAATCTTAATCCTTTTACTGACGATACTAGAATAAGGGAATATCTGGACTATTTTTATGGGCAGAAATTGCCTCAAACAAGGTCGGGAGGAATTATAGGCCAGGTGAAACCAGTAGGGGGAAGGCGCAAGGTAGAGGCACTGGAGAACTTTAGCACCAGGATGGGAAAACCGCTTTCTCGTTGGACGGTGGTAGGGGATAGCATCACAGATTTCAAAATGCTTCGGGCTGTGAACAAAGCAGGTGGATTAGCCATTGCTTTCAATGCTAATGAGTACGCCTTGCCCTATTCCACTCTGGGTCTGGCATCGGTAAGTTTATATGATTTGTGGGTGGTTCTGGAAGCCTGGGAGAAAGGTAGCCGCCAGGTTGTTGAAAGAGTGGTCAAGGAAAGGGAGAAAGCTGGAGGAAGCGGCGATAGAGAGCATTTTCATTGGCTGGCTGAAGAAAAGGACATAACTACTCCGCTGGAAATCCATAAAAGGATCCGACATCTGGTTAGAGAGGAAGCTGCCAAACTGGGCTAATGTAGATTACTTACTCTCGCCTTCCGGTCTCACGGAAGATCCACACGAGGGTAATAATAGCGATTAGGGAAACGACGATGATGGTAATTAAGCCCCCCCTGCCCAGCCCACCGAATGCTTCACCTGCGGCATAAACCGTAGCACTTGCCTCCATGCAGTCTGGCATTCCAGCTATCATCCTACCAGTTAAAACTAAAGGTAATTATCCCTTGGCGTCAAGTAATTCTATGCGAGTATGGCCTTATATCATTCCAAAACGCCATTATCACTTCTAGGACTTATGCCTTAGCTTGTAAACCTCATGGTGGCACTGTCTGCAACGACAGTGCCGTCCTCCCTGTGATGCACCATGTGAAGGGTCGGTTGGATAATCAGTTAGAGGTTTCCATTGGTGGCATCGGGAACATACCTTCCCTTCAACGCCGTTGACCTTCATAATCGCCATTTTATTTCTTGGGTGGCTTGCTAAGTATTTCGTCTATAAGGCCGTATTCCACTGCTTGTTCAGCGCTAAGATAGAAGTCTCTGTCGGTGTCGTGGGCAATCTTCTCTACCGGCTGACCGGTGTGCTTAGCTATGATGTTACGTATCATTTCCTGCATCCTCATAATTTCTCTGGCGGCAATTTCAATATCCGCCGCCTGCCCCTGAGCACCACCAACTGCCTGGTGTAGATGTATAGTCGAATTGGGTAAAGCATACCTTTTGCCTTTAGTCCCAGCGCAAAGAAGCAGGGTGCCCATGCTAGCTGCTAAACCAACGCAAATGGTGGATGTAGGGCAGCGAAGAATCTGCATAGTATCGTAAATGGCTAAGCCAGCGCTGATAATACCACCAGGGCAATGAATATAAAGGTTTATATCCTTTTCTGGGTCTTCCCTCTCTAAGTAGAGGAGTTGAGCAATAATAAGATTGGCTATCTGGTCGTTGATCGGCGTGCCCAAAAAAACGATTCTCTCTCTGAGCAAGAGAGAATATATATCGAAAATACGTTCACCTCGAGCACCAGTCTCAGTTACTGTAGGAATTATCACTTGAGATATTGTTTCCATCATTCCCCCTTTGTCATATTCTCAACATTGCCAATGGCTATTTGTAATAATCGGTCCATCGTCTTCTGAGTAAGCAGAGATTGTTCAATTGATTGCCTGACTTGGGGCAGTGAGAAGAACTGCCTTGCATTCTCCTTATCCTCAGCATTATTGGTAATCTCATCTACCTTATTATCTACCTCTGAGGAACTAATTTCAATCTTTTCCTCTTCAGCTAATTTCCCTAAGACAAGACCCTGAATAAGCCGCTTTTTCGCTATAGGACGCAGTTCTTGTTTAAGTTCTTCCTCTGTTTTACCACTTCTCTTCAGGTAATCCCCTAGCTCTTTAAATCCCAAGCGCTGTGCCTCGTCTCTAAGAAGTCCGGTAATTTCCTCGTCCTCCAAAATAGGGGGATAGTTCACCTCGCTGATTTCCACCAGAGCGTCAAGCGCCTTTTGCCTCAACTCCAAACGATTCTTAGCCTCAGCTTTGGCTCTTAAATCAACAGCCACCTTCTTCTTCATATCCGCCAGGTTATCATAGCCGGCACTCTGAGCCAATTCATCATCAAGCTCTGGCAACTGTTTCTCCTTTATTTCGGTAACAGTGACTTTGAAAGTGCCCTCTTTGCCACACATTTCTTTAATGGGGTAGTCATCAGGAATAGTCAAGCTGAAAGTCCTTTCTTTGTTTTTCTCAGCGCCCTGCAAATGAGAGGCAAATCCAGGCACAGGTGAACGTGAATCCTTATCCACCTCATATAATACGTCCTTGTGATTTAACCAGGGTCTCCCGTCCACATTGGCTTCGATGTCCATGGTAACTAAATCACCCAGCTCAACAGGACGGTCTACAGGCACCCACGCCCCTTGCCTTTCCCGGACCTCTTCCATGGCAGCAGTAACTTCTTTCTTGGCGATTTTTATTACAGGGCCGGGCTCCACCCTTATGCTATGGTAATCGCCAAGCTTAACTTCCGGTTTGAGAGACACTACGGCTTTGAAAACCACGGGCTCAGTTTGAATAATCTCTATTTCTGATCTGGCGATGGGTTCGATTTCCTGAGACTCGATCGCCTGTTTATAAAGCTGTGGTATAAGACGCTCCAATGCCTCTTCCAACAAACTCTTCTTTCCTATGTGCTGCACCAGAACAGCTCGCGGTGCTTTTCCTTTGCGGAAACCAGGTACGGATACTTCATTAACTAGATGATGGTAAGCCTCGTCCAGTGATTTATCTAACTCGCTGGCTTCAGCCTCAATAGTAAGGGCTGTCTGGCAATTCCCCAAACTTTCTGTGCTTACTTTCATGTCTCATTCCCTGTCATTGTGAATGAAGAACCTCGTGCTTTAGCTTAAGGTTTAGCTCGTCAAGCTGGCGCTTATCAACATAAGAGGGGCTATCTAACATCATATCAACGGCGTTCTGATTTTTTGGGAAAGCAATAACCTCCCTTATGCTCCACTCCCCGGCAAATAACATCACCAAACGGTCTAGTCCTATGGCAATACCGCCATGGGGCGGTGCTCCGTATTCCAGTGCCTCTAAAAGACCTCCAAATCGGCTTGCCGTTTCTTCTTCACTATAACCAAGGAGGCTAAATATTTTTTCTTGAAGCTGACGGTTGTGAATTCTGATACTGCCGCTGCCAAGTTCACAACCATTGCACACTACATCATAATGTTGACCATAGACCTTAGCTGGTTCTGTATCAAGAAGCGACACATCTTCCCATCGAGGAGCAGTAAACGGATGATGCATGGGTTCCCAACGATTATCAGCCTCATTCCACTCCAAAAAAGGAAAATCAACTACGAAGGCAAAAGCCAGTAGGTCAGCATCAGCTAGATTAAGTCGCTGTGCCATCTCGCGGCGCAACTCATCCAGTGTCTTGTTGACTACCTCCAGTTTATCAGCCACGATAAGTAAAAGGTCACCAGGCTTTGCTTCGAATCTACCGGCTATTTCTTCCAATTGGCGAGAAGTTAAATACTTAGCAGCCGCCGATTTTACCTCATCCAAAGCTATTGCCTCTCCTATGAAAGCCATGGTCGTCAAACCCTGGGCACCACAGCTCTTCGCCAAATTAATCAGTTCATCAAGTTGATGGCGAGTATAATGACCGCAGCCGGGGACACATATTCCCTTCACCTTGCCATTATTATCGAGGGCCGAACGGAAAACCTGAAAGTCGGTATTGGCGGCGATATCAGACACATCCTTGAGCTCCAGGCCAAACCTGATATCCGGTTTATCTGTGCCATACTTCTCCATCGCTTCTTTATAGGAAAGGTAGGGAAAGGGCTCTAGTAATCGCATATCAGGTTTAACAGTCTTCACAAGCGAGGTGAAGATTTCCTCCATGAGCTGCAATATGTCCTTTACTTCGATGAAACTCATTTCCATGTCAAGCTGGGTAAACTCAGGCTGGCGATCTGCCCGGAGGTCTTCATCCCTGAAGCAACGAGCTATCTGGAAGTACTTGTCAAACCCGGCTACCATGAGGAGTTGTTTGAGCTGCTGTGGAGATTGAGGAAGAGCATAAAACTTGCCGGGATTGATACGGCTGGGCACAAGGTAGTCCCGTGCTCCCTCTGGGGTGCTTTTAATCAAAATAGGTGTTTCAATTTCAACAAATCCTTTAGCGTCGAGGAAATCACGGATAAACTTTATCATCTTGTGGCGTAAGAGAAGGTTGTCCTTCATCCTCGGCCTTCTCAGGTAAAGGTACCGGTTTTTGAGGCAAAGCGACTCTTCAACATCTTCATCTTCACTTATGTAAAATGGCGGCGTTTTCGATGGATTAAGGATGACAGTCTCTTGTGCTATGACTTCAATATCTCCGGTAGCCAATTTGCGATTCTCTGTCCCTTCAGGGCGGGGAACAACTTCTCCAGTAACCTGAATTACATACTCGCTACGGAGCGAACCAGCTACCTGGTATGCCTCTTGTGATACCTGGGGATTGAACACTACCTGGACTATACCTTCCCGGTCACGCAGGTCAATGAATACCTTCCCGCCATGGTCACGACGCCGGTGCACCCAGCCAGCCAAAGTTACCTCCTGTCCGGCATGGTTTTTCCTCAGTTCACCACAGTTATGGCTTTTGAGCAAGGATAGTCTCCCTTTCTGGACTGCTCATTATAGCGTATAAAAGGGCTTGCTTTCAATTGAGCTTGCAGCGAAATGCTCATCAAGAGGAGACAGGGCAAACAATCTCTATCCAGTAGGGAATGAGGTACTAGTACGATTTTGCTATTCCTTCTTGACAGGTGATAGTATAATATTAGGGTTGTAGGAAATACGAATGAATATCTACAGAAAGAAATTACTGAACGCTGTACTTTTTTTTGCTAGTAATACGAAGCGGGTAAATCTTGGCAAACTTTCAAAGCTTCTCTACTTTCTTGACTTCATCTATTTTAACCAGACGGGCTATCCCTCTATTGGATTAAAATATTACACATTTGAGAAAGGTCCTGTGCCAAGAGATTTTTGGCTAGAGATAAGAGATGCTGATGTACCTGAAGACTTCAAGGGGAAAATTGTCCTGATACGAAGAACGGACGATTTTGCACCGAATTACAAAGAGGTCGAAATCCGTGCCCGAGAAAAACCCGATTTGTCTGTGTTTACGCCAAGAGAAATAGAAATCCTTAACAATTTGGCTTTTGTGTATAAGGAAGCTACAGCAAGCGACATGTCTGAAGTCACCCATCTGCCAAAACAGCCTTGGGATATTACAAGAAGGGAGAAGGGCAAGAACCAACCCATAGACTACCTAGTCAGCATTGGCGAAGAATCGGCAGTTAGCCTAGACGATGCCGCAGATTCACTCAAGGAACACTTTGAAGTTGTGCACAACTTTGGGATTAAACCCACTAAGTAATTCTATAGAGATGTCATGCCACAACCTGGACAAATTCTTTGCTATAAGGACTACGAATTTGATGACTACTCTAAGAAAGATAAACTTTTTGTTGTCCTAAACGATACGGATAGGAACTCGGTATGCCTTGTTCTCAAGACAACGTCTCAATCAAAACGCTATAAGGGTGTGGGAAAAGGATGCAATCCACAACGAAAAGTATTCTTTGTACCTACTGATTGGGAGCAATGCTTCAAATTAGATACATATATTCAACTGCCTGAGATTATTCAAATTGCCACCGATGAGTTATTGGTAGGCGATATCTCTGGTAGAATTTATGTTAGTAGTTCGCTTTCAATAGAATGCTTCAGGCTGCTTAAGAACTGCCTTAAGCAGTTCAAGCAAGACATATCTCCACAGAATTGGGAACATATTTTCAAATCGTAATAGGTAAACAGCAGTTCCTTGGTCTATCAGGGAAGGCCAACGCCATCGCTTGAATCACAATCACTGGCAATAAACAACAAACAGTCACCTTCCGATGTCGCCTAACTATGACTTTTTATGCTCCGCTAGCTCCCGAAGAACAGCTAACACATCCTCTTGAGATACATCGCTACGAATTACTACTTTGCCGATATCTTGTAACAGCACCCAGCGAATTGTCTTTCCTCTCACTTTCTTATCCAGTTCCATGGCCTTGGTTACCCCGGCAAGGCTCAACTTGAGATTGCTTCGCTTCGCTCGCAATGACGTGGGTAGGCCGAATTTCTGCAGTAGGGCTTGTTGGCGCTCCACTGCCGCTGAAGGCAAAAGACCTAATCGCTGACTGAGCTTAGCGGCTCCCACCATGCCAATGGCTACCGCTTCGCCATGAAGAAATCGCTTGTATTGTGTAGCAGCCTCTAATCCATGAGCAATGGTATGCCCATAATTTAAGATGGTGCGTTTCCCTTCCCTTTCTTTTTCATCCTGGCTGACGACCTGAGCCTTGATAGCAGCGCTACGGGCAATAGCTCGAGTAAGCAGCTCAGGCTCTAGTTTTGTCAGCCTACTAACATTGCTCTCCAGGAATTGAACAAATTCCTCATCAAGAATCATGCCATGCTTAATAACTTCAGCCCAGCCTGATGTCAGCTTACGCTGAGGCAGAGTGGTAAGAGTCTGACAGTCAGCCAAAACCAGGTTAGGCTGATAGAAGGCACCGATAAGGTTTTTTCCCTCAGGATGATTAACCCCGACCTTACCCCCGATGCTGGCATCAACCATGGCTACCAAACTGGTCGGCACTTGTACCCAGGGCATGCCCCGCAAAAAGGTGGCAGCGACAAAGCCCGCTAAGTCGCCTACCACACCCCCACCCAAAGCGATGATAATATCGTCTCGCTCCGCTCGATGCTCGACAAGGAAATCGTAAATCTTGATAGCATAGTCCGTGCTTTTCGTTTCTTCACCCGGCGGCACTACGAAGGAATTAACAGCAAAGCCAGCGTCCTTGAGGATTCCCTCAACTTTGCTGCCGTAAAGAGAGAAGACATTCTCGTCGCTAATTATGGTGGCTGTGCCGGACAAAGCAGCTTTTTTCATCTTTCCGCCCAGCTTGTCCAATAAACCATAGCCAACAAAGACAGGATAACTTTGAGTCGCAGTCTCTACCAAGCAAGCAACGTCATCATTAGCCTTTAGCTGCGAGCCTAATTTCCTCTCCCTTGACGGGAGAGGATCAAGGTGAGGGTGAGCGAGACGAAGCAATCTCCAAGCCCTTATTACCTCCTCTGCTACCTGGCTGATGTTTAAATTGTCGGTATGGACCGTCCAGTCAACATTAGCGTAGTAAGGCTGCCGGGAGGCTTTAAGCTGCTTGATGCGTTCCAAAGGGTTATCGTCAGCTAAAAGGGGGCGAACTTCGGTTTCAGGACTGTAAGCAGCCTCACGAAACAAGCGCTCATAGATTGTCTCAGGTTTAGCCTCCAGGCAAACAATTAACCCAGTTTTGGCAAGCAACTCATAGCTTTGCGGGTCAACTATGGCACCGCCGCCAATAGCTATGACTGTCTGCTTTTGTTGGCAAGCTTTTCTAATCGCCTCGCGTTCCAGTTCCCTGAACTTGCCCTCCCCATCCTGACGAAAAATCTCGGCGATAGGCTTGCCAGTCTGTTTAACTATCTCATCATCGGTATCCAGGAAATCCCAATTTAATCCCCGTGCTACCTCTTTAGCCACCAGAGATTTACCGGTGCCTGAGAAACCTGTGATAATGAGATTGGTTATTCGCCTGTCCAATTTCGTCTAGTTACCTTCGTCAGTATATTGAAAAATCCAGATTAGAGCAAGAACTTAAGCGTCAACGCCAGTCAATCATCGCGAAAATCGAGCATGGCATCCGTTCACTGTCAAATTTGGGCATGTTGGCCTCCGCGCTAGCCCCTGTCAAGCTAATCACCAGGCGTACCAGCGGTTGCACAAACCGCTAGTTTGTGTAGTGAGGTAACAAAACAGGCCTTTGTGCAATATAGGCACGTTTGCTTATGCACCGGGATTCAAGACGCGCCCGACGAAGAGAATGGCGCCCGTCTCAATGTCGCGAATCAGGAAGATGAAGGGGCGGTCTATGGTGACTTGCACAGTAGACTCGGGTGGTCCTGCTGATGGTGCCCCACTCACTGCGGTGGCGGCAGCAGCCTCAGTGCCAGCTTCATCCACGGCGACGAATGCCTTGTGTACAACGCCCCATATGAACAGCTCAGGACTACCGGTCATTCCGGAGAAATCCGCTTCAATAAAAGAAAACGCATCTGGCATGCCCATCCCAGCGAGGATACCCTCTAAGCTGAATTCTGAGTCGAATTCAAATTTAGGCATCGTCAGCGTGACCCCAGTAAGTTGCAGGTCGCTTATGATATCATAGACTTGCTGGGCCTGAAGTCCTTCCTCAAAAGCCTCGAACTTGCCGGACCCGGGAAGCAAAATAACCATGGAGAGTTCATCGCCATCATATAGCAGCTCAACTGCCTGGTATCCTTCCCCCTCGGCATAACCGAATGACTCCGTCTGCTTCATCATCGGCACTGCTACCTGCCCACCGTCAAGCAGGTAGAACGGGCCGTCTGCTGTCATTTTCTCATCGAAAGGGTTCTCCCAGGCAGCATTGAAGTAGATAGCATTGGTCAGCACAAAGCGGGTCAGTTCATCAATCATACCTGGTGGGATGAGGTCTTTAATGTGACCTTCCGTCTGGTCACTGACCCACTTGTTTATAGCAAGGCGGGACTTTTCCGTCTCCGTTGTGAAATCCAGTATTCTCAGCCCAGCACCGTAGTTCTCGGCCAGGATATCGAGAAAGGCGGGAAGGAACTCATAGTCCTCTTGCCCCCAGATGGCGTTAACAATGTTCAGCTTGAAACCTTCCCCATCCTTCCATTGAGCAACTTCACCCCTGCTGGCAAGTTCGGCATCGAGCCAGTTAAATGCCGGGTGCAGCTTATCCTGTCCAAGCAAGAAATGAAGAGTATCAGCCATCTGCTGAGCAGTTTCGCCGCGCGCTCCGGCATATGTCATAGCCAGTGCCAGTGAGATGCTGTAGGGAGAGTAGAAAATATTACCCTCCTTCCCTTTGAGCGCCTGATAAAGCTCAAAGGCGAAGGCGCTGTTTCCTTCGACCAGTAATGCTTGCTCACTCGTGCTGACATCGAGTGAACGTATACGATGTTTATCTGATTTGAGCAGCTCGCCTGGTGCCGGCTGAGTACAGGCTATCAGCGGCAGCAGCAACACTATGACTAATACGGCTATCAACTTCTTATTCATCTCATTCATTTCCGACGGTGTTACTACGCCAGTCTTTTGTTTATACTGCTAATAATACTATCATACGGTTCCATTGTTAAAATGTTATTAAGGAAGTTGTCATATAGGGTGCCATTATTAAGTTTTCATTAAAGAAATTGTCAATGGTTTTTTGTGCGGTGTTCAAGACATACGATAGAGTTAAGGAGTCACAAATCGCTGTACTGTTGTGTCACGAGATAATCAATAATCCAACCAATGTAAAGGCAGCGATAGGCGGCAGAGCCGGCATCGGTTTCCCCTTTAAAAATCTCGCTTGAATCGCATAGACGCTAACCAATCCCAGTAGTCCGAGCACTGCAATAATAGCCGCTGGCTTTAGGCCTTGGGCAAAATAAACGGAGGCCGTAAGCAGACAAGGGAAGGCAATGTCGCCACCGCCCAGTATGGAGTATTCCCTCTCGGCGGGATTCAGCTCTATTACCTTCTCTCCATGTTTTTTCAAGTTTGAGTTCCACTCAGAATAGTTTTTGGGAATGATTAGTGCCGGCAAGGCATTTATTTGCGATAGCCTGTCTGCCATCCAGAGCATAAATTTGAAACGAACCGCCAGGAAGTCATAGATGGCGAGTGCCAAAATAATAGCCATCGCGGTCCACGGCGTAATAAAGCGACCGAAAACTGCTCCTAGACTACTAACCGCCAGAATCAATACCAGGTTATGTAACCAGACAAGTGGTATCAAGAACCAAAATGTTCCAAACACGACAGCGATGGCGACAGCTACTGGAAGGGGCAAGTAAAAGACAGTTGCGATGAATGCGCCCCAACTAAACAGAAGGGCAAACAAGAGTCTAAGAAGAACCTTTAAAGCTTTAAGTGGGATCTTAGAGAGCGTAAGTCCAAGCACGGCCGCTGCCGCAAGAATATAGATTAAAATCGGTCCTAACGCTGAATGGGCTGGGACTTCGATAACCTCTCCATCGGGTAATGTCACTTCCCCAGGCCACCAGGATATCGGCGCGGATGGCTGGGTCGGTATATCTATATCATTCTCTTCCAGGAATGGGTCTATACGGGGAGCAACAAGAAGGATGAGCATTTGAGCGACGACAAAAAGAAGAAGGCCCCAATAGACCGTATTTAGCTTTACCGGCCTCTTTGTGCTCATAGAGAGGGTATTTTACATCGAAGAAGGCCCAATGTCGAAGTATTACTGTGACGCCACCCGCTATCAGCACGATCCAGCGTATTATGTAATCCCCTTTGGAGGATCAGAGTTTCAAACAGAGATTGGCCTCCCTTTCTCTGTCATAGCATCGTACTGGGCAGCTCTCTTCTTGCGCAAAATCACCCTGGCTGCTACCAAAGCTAATAAGCCCGAAATTAAAAGAGCCTTTCTGCCGTCGGGCATAGGAGTCCAAAATTGTTGCTGCCAATAGTCCATTAACTTGCCTGGACTAATGTCAGGAATCTGGAATCGCCTCTCACCTGTTTCGGGGTCGTATTGGTAAAACTCGACTTGAGCATTCTCAATTGAGGTCTCCTGTTTACCTTCATAATCCACCCACACATGCATGGGAGATGAATTAACTTGATAGGGAATATTTTTCGCTTCCAAAACAGAAGCTAAGACCAGAGCTCGGGCTTTGCAATCCCCCTCTCCTCGCTCCAGCACTTCCCCAATGGTAGGACAATACCAGGGCATGCTATAAAGCTCCCAATCGTAGCGATAGGGTATTCTAGCCAGGACTGCTTTCTCTATAGCTGCAGGGTCAGAAGGAAAGTCATTCAGCATAAATTCAACAGCGCCAGGGTCAGCATCGAAGTTAAAAACCCTTTGGATACTTATGATTAAGTTTAGAGGATTGGGATATAACACAAAAAGAATCCACAGTATAAATATCAGGGGAAAATATCTCCGAAACACTCTTCTAAAAACATTCTTAGATCTTTCAAAACCTTCCGGCATAGCTGTAGCCTCAGTCGAACTACTGGTAATATTTTTTCCTACTGACATAGCACAGAGAACTCTTACCCGGGTTCGGGAGAATCAAGGCAAATATGATGTTGAGCCGCCAAAATACCTGCCCCTTACTTCCTCCTCCGTTTCTCACCCTCTATCTTCCGCAGAGTCTTTTCGTCGAGGCCGAAGTGGTGGGCTATTTCGTGGCGCACTACTTCCTCTATTTTTGCTTCAATTTCATCGCCAAAGCGGCATTGCGCCTCTATGGGCTTTTGAAAGATACTTATCTTATCAGGCAAAACCAATCCGTAACCCCGGCCTCGTTTAGTTTGGGGCACACCCTGGTAAAGACCAAGCAATTGGGTGGGATGACTGTGTTTAACCTGTCTCAGTTGCCCTCGTGTGGGCCAATTTTCTACCACAATATCAACATTTTCCAGTTTGCACTGAAACTCCGGTGGTAAACTATCAATCGCCCTCACTACGAGAGCCTCGAATTTCTCCCTCTGCATATCTAGAAATCCCCGATATTACCAACAGGTGCAAGAACACTTATTATCATCTTACCACCTGAGGCTGCTACCAGACAAGCAAATAGCGAGTAGTGGTACCATTAAAACCTAGCTCCTTATATTGGTTGAGCTGGGCGCAACACAATAGCTACTTTTTGCTCACGAGACATAATTATGGCGATTTATCCCGCTTGTCGAGGCGTTTTCAGTCTATTCTAATTGAAAAATGAGCCTGAAAGAAAGGTTTCAGGCAACCCGTTTAGCAAATCCTGTGATTTGCTGAAAGAGCTTGGAACGAGCATTCACCATCCTTTGTGCAGATTGATTATCCCTCATTTGATTTGCGATTGTCCCGAGTTTTTCGAGAGTTACGCCGGGACGCAGGTAGCCCTCAGCTCTGGGTACATTCCTTAATCGTTAATAGGGTGTCATCACCTCCTCATAAGGATAAGTCTTTTTAATCCTGCCTCTATGGTC